>CAFBMT010000005.1_pt1 | contig 229589 bp, 219 predicted proteins | sample 7269051 | NCBI WGS metagenome assembly CAFBMT01 (sample SAMEA6814073, study PRJEB35770) | freshwater metagenome | biome: Freshwater; feature: Freshwater reservoir; material: water | place: Czech Republic | collected 2017-05-23 | depth 30m m | reverse complement strand
CGCTCCGTGTCGGCCTTCTTGTTCTGTGTGCGCTCGTACTGCTTGGTGCTGTCGTTCCAGGTCCAGCCGATCTTGTACGAATCGATCGTCATGTCGACACCGGTGGCGGCCGAGCCGGCCAGGGCGGCACCGGTGGTGCGGTACTGGAATTGCTGCGGCGGTGTCTTGCCGCCCTCGGGCATCTTCTCCCACGCCTTGGCGATGTCGAAGTACAGGTTGTAGGGCGCCTTGGTGAAGTCGACGCGCATGCACGCCTTGTTGCAATACGTCTGACTCATGTTGACGAGTTCGCTGTCCGCGACGTCCTTGGTGACGAATGCGTTGCCGCCGGCCCACGCGAGCACCGGATGGTTGAGGTTGGTCAGCAGGTCGACGTCCTGGCGGCGACCCGAGCGGATCGGTCCGACGAGATCCTTGGGCGCCTGGCTCTGGTACACGATCGCGAAGCGCGAAATGTGGTCGTTGATCAGTTCCTCGTAGACGATGTCGGCCGCGTTCAGACCGGTCTGCGGGTAGCTGTCGTAGTTCCCCACCTTGGCGATCATTGCTGGGCGAGCGGCTGCTGCCTCGTCGCTCACCGGGAGGCCCGTGAGCGGATACGTGGCAACCTGCGTTGCGGCGGTGGTGGGAGCGTCGGTCACCGCCGGCGGAGTGGTGCTGGCGACCGTGGCGGGCAAGGTGGAGAGCGGCAACGTCTCGGCGGTGGACTTCGAGGAACTGTCGCTGCTACAGGCTGCGAGGGCAGTGGCGGCAACGAGCACGATGCCGAGGCTCAGCCGGGCGCGTAGTGATGAGGGGGAACGCATTGCGAAAGTCTGGCACCCCGGCCGGTCGTAGTGGTGTCGCTCGCCACGGGTCACAATGCCGTGAAGTGTGCCTAACGCGGTCGTCGGATTCGGACGCTAAGGTGCTGACGTGAGTCCACTCGCCGCCACCGCTGTCCACTCGATCATCACGATCACCCCCACCGCACTGGGAGAACTCGCGGCGCTTCGCGACACCGAGCCCGACGCCGACCGGCTGGGCCTACGGCTCGAGATCATCAGTAAGCCCGGCGAGGACTTCCTGTACGACCTCAGCTTCGACGTCGTCACGACGGCTGCGTTCACCGATGAGGTGCGTACTCACGTGGCCGATGGCATCTCGTTGAAGGTCATCATTCCGGCCACCAGCGCTGAGTTACTCGAGGGTGCCACACTCGACCACACCTCGTCGGCTGGCCTCGTCATCCGTAACCCCAACAAGCCGCAGGCGCCGGCCGTCGAAGGGTTGATCCACGACGACGCCCTCAGCGCCGAGGTCGAAACGATCATCACCGCCGAGGTCAATCCTTCGCTCGCAGCACACGGCGGCTTCGTCACGTTTGTCGGCCACGACAACGAAGGCACTGTCTATCTCACGATGGGCGGCGGCTGCCACGGGTGCTCGATGAGCAAGGCCACCATGCTCGATGGTGTGCAGACGATGCTCGTCGAGCAGATTGCAGGCGTCGACCGCGTCCGCGACCTCACCGACCACACGTCTGGCGAGAACCCCTACTTCCAATAGCGTGCCGAGCGCTGACTGGTCAGTCGTCGTTCAGCCGTCGAACCAGATGCTGCGCACGACCGATCCGGTCTCGAACCAGTACCAGCCGCTGCCGAGATCGCGCAGGGCTTGCAGACGCGATGTCTGCTCGATCGCGCCGTCGGGGCTATAGACGAGGCCTTGGCCCGTTTCACTGCTGATGCCTCCGTCGAGATACAGGCGGGTCTGGCCGTTCACCTCGCGAACATGTGCGTCCGGCCAACACATCCAACCCGTCGCGTGTGCTCCGAATGGGGTGCCCTGCTCAACGGCGGCGGTGAGCTTCGACTGGCAGTACGCCCACCGAACGTGGAACGGTCCGCCTGCGGTGTGGAAGATGCCGATCGCGAGGCATACCGTCAACCAGTACGGAAACCAGCGGATCGGCCGTCCGATGGAACGTCCGTGTTCGGCGAAGGACCACCCGACCCAGCATCCGGCCGCAGTGATCGCTGCTGAAAGTGTGTTCCATTGATCGTCCGGTCCGGCGGACTGCCAGGCATTGATTGCCAATGCGAGAGGGAACACGGCGAAGAGCGCGAGCAGGACGCGTGGCCGCCGCTCGATGCGGTCGGAGTCCTCCGTGACGTCGCTCTCGAAGCGGATGATCAGCCGACGGGCAAGCGTGCCGGTGGGGGCGTCAAGACGCACGAGCAGGGCGACAGCCGCGAGCAGCAACACCGTGGGAACCAGGGCAAGTTGCAAGAGGAAGGCGGTGATCGCAGCCGTCGTGGCCCCCATCGCGAGGGAGAACCACCACGAGGCGCGGGTCGGGAGTTCGTGAGTCACGCGCCGAGCGTACTCAGACGAAGTTGTCGATGGCCGCGACCAGAAGCGCCAGATCGGGGCCGTGGGTAGCGACGTGTCCGCTGTTGGGCAGCAGCAGCCGTGTTACGGGTCCGCCCAGCCCGCCAGCGATGGTGCCGGCGCTGTACGGGTCGACCACCTCGTCGAACGCGCTCGTCACCAAGAGCACCGGGAGCGTGACACCTGCCAAGCCCGTGGCCAGTACGCCATCGGTCATCGTCAACAGTGCGGTGATCGGGAAGCGGGTGTAACCCTCCTCGCCGTCACCCAGCGGTGGCCCATCGATCCACTCGATGCCGCGCGACTGTTGCCACTCCAGACCGTCGACGGCGTCGGGGTCGGGGGCCGGGCAGTTGATCGCCACCACCTTGCGTAGCGTCGCGTGGCGACGTTGACGCACCGCCACGGCGAGGGCGATCGCGCCGCCCATCGACTGGCCGACCACGAGGTCTGCACCCGTTTCGCTGACCGCTAGGTCGGCGGCGTCCACCCAGTCGGTCCAGGTCACGCCGAGTAGATCCGCAGCCACGGTTCCGTGACCAGGCAGCGTCGGCGTGTGCACGGTGTGACCGAGTGCGGTCAGCGCATCGGCCAAGGGCTGCATCGTCCGGCCGGTACCGCCCAGGCCGTGCAGGCACAGGATGGTGGTCATCGGTCAGCTGCCGGGTGCGGTAGCGAGCGCGCGGTGCAGGTCGGCCAGCACGTCGGACGGGTCTTCGAGGCCCACCGAGAGGCGCAGCAGCCCGGGGGTGACGCCCTGCTCGGCAGATTCCTCATCGGTGAGGCTGGCATGTGTGGTGGACCGCGGGTGGCACACCAGCGTCTCGGGCCCTCCGAGCGATGTGGCCACGCGGACGAGTTGGACGGTCGACAGCAGGTGCTCGACCGCGGCGCGTCCGCCGGCAAGGTCGATCGCCAGCACGGTGCCGAAGTGGCTCATCTGGCGTGCGGCCAGCGCGTGCTGTGGGTGCGACTCAAGGCCCGGGTAGTGGACGGCATGCACTGCCGGGTGCTGTTGTAGCGCCCGCGCGAGTTCCAGTGCGCTCGCCGACTGGTGCTTCGTGCGCACCGCAAGCGTGCGGACACCCCGTAAGGCGTTCAACGCGTCGAATGGTGAAGCGGTGGCACCGTGGAGCACCGAGTACGCCCAGATCGAGTCGAGGAGGTCGCGCTCGCCGCTGACGACGCCGAGCGTCGCGTCGTTGTGACCGGCGATTCCCTTGGTGGCCGAATGCAGCGAGAGGTGCACGCCGTGGGCGAGCGGCTGCTGCCCGAGTGGGGTGGCGAACGTGGAGTCAACGAGCGTGATCGGGCCGCGCAGGCCACCGAACTCGTCGAGGTCGACGAGCTCCAGCAACGGGTTCGACGGGGTTTCGGCGATGGCAAGCATCGTGCGACCGGGCTTCAAGGCGGCAGCGAATGCGCCGGGTTCAGTGCCATCGACGAACGTGACCTCGATGCCGAAGCGTGCACACGGCCCCTGCAGGAATGCCAGCGTGGCCGAGTAGAGCTGACGTTGGGCGACGATGTGATCGCCAGCGCCACACAGGGCGAGTACCACAGTGCTGATCGCGCCCATGCCGCTGGCGAAGGCGAGGGCGCTTTCGGCGCCCTCAAGTTGCGCGACGGCATCCTCGAACGACGCCACGGTGGGGTTCGCGTAACGGCCGTAGAACTCTCCCGAACGGATTCCCGTCGCGCGCTTGCGGGCATCGGCCATGTCAGCCGACTGCCACACGCTGCTCGCCCACAAGGCGGGCGCAAGCGAACGGCCGCTGTGCCCGCGCCCGGCGGTGATCGCCCGGGTGGCGGGCTGCTGGGTCGGTTGCGGGGGTGTCGGCTCCGGCATCCTGACAAGGCTACGCGGTCGTTCTACGCTGCGCCTCATGACATACGACTTGGGAGCGTCCTATCGGTCGGCGCGCGAGCGCGTCGGTGCACTGGTGACCGAGCACGCTGCAGCGCTCGATCGGGCGGTGCCGGCGACGCCCGAATGGACCGTGCACGACGTACTCGCTCACGTGGTCGGCATCGCTGTCGACGCAGCCAACGGCAATATGGAGGGCGCTCCCGGCGATGCATGGACGGCGGCGCAGGTGGCCCGCGGCAAGGGACAATCGGCGCACGCACTGTTGGCGGACTGGAGTGAGCACGGCCCGAGGCTGGAGAACCTGCTGTCCGGGCCGCAGGGCCGAATGGCGGCGGCGGCGGTGATGGACGTGCACTGCCACGAGGCCGACCTTCGCCACGCGCTGGGTCTGGCCGGCGATCTGCCGAGCGACTTCCTCACCTGGGCAGCCGAGTCGATGCGCGCCCGGCTGGACGAGCAGACGAGGGACGCCGGGCTACCACCGGTGGTGATCGAGATCGACAACTTCGAGTGGTTACGCGCCCGCCTCGGTCGACGCACAGAGGCCGAGGTGCGTGGTTACCGCTGGACCACTGACGGAGCGCCGATCGACCCATCGGAGTATCTCCACCTGTTCTTCATTTTCGGACGCGCCGCTGGGTCGCTGGGTGAGGTCGCACGCTCATGATCGGCAAACTCGGTGAAGTGGTGATCGACTGTCACGACCCGGTCCGTTTGTCCGAGTTCTGGCAGCGCATGCTGGGCGGCTACGTCGTGCGGCAGAGCCACGATTGGGTGGCGCTCGAACCGCCCACCGGCATCACCATCTCATTCCAGTTGGTGGCCGAGTCGAAGAGCGTGAAGAACCGGGTTCACCTCGATGTCGACGTCGGCGATCTGGTGGAGGCCACCAGGGCCGCCGAGGCCGCCGGAGCGGTCCCACTCGGTGAGGTGATGTACGACGAGCTCGGCGGGTTCCAGGTGATGTCCGATCCGGAGGGCAATGAGTTCTGCCTGGTCACCGGACTCACGGCGATCACTGCCTGACCACACCGGCGTGTCGGGGCTTCCGCTGGCTAACGTCGGGTGCATGAGTCAGCCGATCCGACGTATCGCCCTCTCCACCGGTGGTGGCGACGCTCCCGGCCTCAACGCGGTGATCCGTGCGGCGACGCTTGCCGCAGTGAACCGCGGCTGGGAAGTACTCGGTATCCGCGACGGGTTCAACGGCCTGATGAACCCCGAGGAATACCCGCAGGGTGGCGTCGTACGCCTCGGTCGTGAAGAGGTGCGCGGCATCGTCCATCTCGGCGGCACCATCCTCGGCACCACCAACAAAGGCAACCCGACGGCCTACCCGGTGCGGCAGCCCGACGGGTCGTGGATCGAAATTGATCGCACGCCCGAACTGCTCGGGATGTTCCGCGCTCACTCCATCGACGCGCTGATCACCATCGGCGGCGATGGGTCGCTCACCATCGGCGATCACTTACAGCGCGCCGGTATGCGCGTGATCGGTGTGCCGAAGACGATCGACAACGATCTCGAGCGCACCGAAGCCACCTTCGGTTTCGACACGGCGGTCGAGTTTGCGTCCGAGTGCATCGACCGATTGTTCTCGACGGCCACATCGCACGGTCGCGTGATCGTCGTCGAGGTGATGGGTCGTCACGCCGGTTGGATCGCGTTGCATGCGGGTGTCGCTTGTGGAGCGCATGCGATCCTGATCCCCGAGATCCCCTACGTGCTCGAACACGTTGCCGAAACCATCCGCGAGCGTGAAGAACGCGGCGCCAAGTTCTCGATCGTCGTCGTGGCCGAGGGCGCTGCGCCCGTCGGCGGCTCGGCGTCGCTGCTGTCCCCCGAGGTCGGCCATGCCGAGCGGCTGGGTGGGGTCGGCGAGAAGGTGGCCGGGCAACTTCAGCAACTCACCGGTAAGGAGGCCCGCACCGTGGTGTTGGGTCACCTGTTGCGTGGCGGCACCCCGACCGCGTTCGACCGTTTGCTAGGTCTGCGGTTTGGTGCCGCTGCGGTGCGGGCACTCGAAGCGGGTATGGACGGCGTGATGGTGGCGCTCAACGCCAACGACATGACCTATGTGCCGTTGGCGACGGTGTCGCAGCGCCAGCGGACGGTGCCGCTCGGCTGCGACACGATGCTCACTGCCCGCGACATGGCCATCAGCTTCGGCGACGGCATGTCGCGCTGAACGCGCGTCCCACCGTGCCCGTCATCAGCCCTTGCGGGCATGGATGACGATGCGCGACGAGTAGAAGGCAGCGCGGAACGGCTTGCCCTTGATGCGGTCGCGGACGGCGCGGGCGAAGCGTCGGTAGAGCGGGTACCGGTACACCGTCGTGGTGGAGGTGAACCCGACTTCCTTCAGCAGACCAACCAGTGCCCGCTCGTTGTACTGGTACCAGTTCGTCGGGTCGCCGTTCAGTTCGGCACCGGGAAACACCCGTGCGGCAGGGAAGCGCAGCCAGTTCAGCGTCGATTCGGTCTCCAGCACCAGCAGTTCGTTGCAGCAGTTCGCCGCTCGGCGCAACACGCCGATTGGGTCCTCGAGGTGGTACAGCACACCGAGCAGCAGCACGATGTCGAACGTGCCACCGAGCGCATCGGGAGACAGTTCGGTGGGATCGATGTTCTGGTCGCGCACCCTGCCGTCGAGGCCCAACGTGCGACGCGCGAACTCGAATGAGGCTTTGCTGCCCCAACCGCGCCCGTCCCAGCTGAACGAGTCTGCGGCCAGCACGTCGCCAGCGCCACGGCGAACTGCGTCGAACGAGTAGTACCCATCCCATGCGCCGATGTCGAGTACGGACTTCCCCGCGTACGACTCAGGTAAACGAAGCCGCGGAATGACCCGCGCGTTGTGCACGACACCCGGAGTGGTGACACCGCCCGGCAGATCGATCGAGTGGTACCAAGGCAGCGCCGCCACTTGGGATGCGATGTCGCCGGTGATGTCGCCGGAACTGGTGTCGGTGCCGGGGTCGTTCGAGGGCATCCTGGCAGTGTATTGCCCGCCCTCAGGCGGCCATGACTCTCGGTGGCCCGTGGATGCTCACCTGGCCTCCTGGTCGGTGTACTTCGAGGGTGCGGTCGGGGTGCAGTGTGAGTTGCCAGCCGCCTTCGTGGACCAGGTGGTGGTGGCGGGTGCACAGTGGCACAAGGTTGTCGATGTTGGTGGGGCCCCCGTGGGTGGACCAGTGCACGTGGTGGGCTTGGGTGAACTCGAACGGTGTGTCGCACAACGCGCACGTGCGATATGCGGATCGCAATGCCCGGCGTTGCGCCCGGTTCGCCAACCGTTGTTCGCGGCCGAGCAGCAGGCGTACGCCGTCGGCGCCGACGATGACGGGTGTGACGCTGCCCAGGCAGGCCCAGCGGCGCACGGTTTCGATCGGGATGCCGAACACGCCGGTGCCAACATCGAGCACCGTGCGCTCATGCCAGCGTCCGCTGACGACCGACCGTTCGTCGATCAACACGCTCACATCAGGCCCACCCGACCCGCCAGACGACCCGGCGCGCCCCTGCACCAACGCCAACAGTGCGTGGGCTTGCAGGAACTGCTGCCGCTCAACCGGATCCGAAGGGCACCCATCGGGCTGCCGTGTGTGGAACAGCTTTTCGACCTGGTTGCGCAACCGGCCGGTGAGCTCGACACCCGACACCGGATCGAACCTGCCATCGAATCGGATCATCCCGTCGGTATCGATCCACCACCGCAACCTGACCGCGGCCTGCTGTCGTTGCAGTTTCGCCAACCCGTCATCCGCCCGTGCCTGGCGCACCACCGCCTCGACGAACCGGCGGAACGCGCTCTCGCTCATCGACACCGCCGCCCGCGCTATCTCGTCACCCCGTGCTGCAACCCGGGCTTTCTCCGCCGCCGACAAACCAGCCGTAGCGACGGCGACGACATCAACCCGTTCACCCGTGGTTGACCCTGACAACAACGCGTCGCCCAACTGCGGCACATCACCCGCCGCCCGCGAGCGCTCACGCACCCGTGAACCCTTCTTCACTGACGTCTTTGCCGCGGCTGCGATCTCGCTCTCGGGGAACACCGACGGCGACACGACCGCCAGCTCGTCGAGCCGCACGGCCACGCGCATCTCGCGTGCGTCGAGCAGTGCTCGCACGTGTTGAATGGCCGCCAACTCGCCACGACACGCGGCCAGATCAGTGAGCGGTGCCGCCCCGATCACGTTCCGAATCAGCCCGAGGTCCATACGAACAAACGTATGCAAAGGGTGTGACAAGGTCCCGACCCGCCCGGCGGCCCGGCGGCCCGGCGGCCAGCCTCAGCGACCCGCCCGCAACAGTCGACCGGGGAACGCTCCGGTGAACTCGTCGTGGTCCACCGTCTGCACCCCGGCCACCCACGTGCCCACGTAGCCGCGAGCCTTCTGCACCAACCGGCGCCCGTTCGCCGGGAGGTCGTACGCCATGCGCGGCGCGTCGAACCCCAACCGCGAGTAGTCGATCAGGTTGAGGTCGGCCCGCATGCCGGGGGCCACGACGCCACGGTCGGCGATGCCGTACAGCGCAGCTGTCTGCGAGGTCTGGCGATGCACCACATACTCCAACGGCAGCTTCGGGCCACGGGTGCGGTCGCGTGTCCAATGCGTCAGCATGAACGTCGGCATCCCGCCGTCGCAGATCGCGCCGCAGTGCGCGCCGCCGTCGGAGAGACCCATGCGAGTGTGCGGGTGGCGGGTGACGGCCTCGGTGAACGACAGGTCGCCATAGCTGTAGTTGAAGAACGGCGCATAGACCATCCCGTTGCCGTCCAGCGATGTGAGCTGGTCGAGCAGCAACTGCATCGCCGGCACGCCGCGGCGAGCGGCTTCGGCGGCCACCGACACGTCGGCAGCGGGTTCGTAGTCGATGTTTGCATCGTCAACGCACCAGATGCGGCCAAGGTTGTTCAGCACTGCTTTCTGGAAGAAGCCGCCATCGTCGGGCACGTCCTCGATGATCCGCCGGCGTCGCTCTGGCTCGGCGAGCGCCGACAAGCGCTCGTGCAACGGCAGCGCAGCGATCTCTTGATACGCGGGGTGGAACAGCAGTGGGTGGATACTGCCCTGCAGGCAGTACAGAATGCCGATGCTGCGCCCGGCCACCTGGGCCACAATCGGCAGGCCGTCGGCGTGCGCTTCGTCGAGCAACTGCAGCACCTCGCGCCACACGTCTGGCGCCTGGTCGGGCTGATTCAGGTTCACGCTGACCGGCTGTCCCGTGAGTGCGGCGACCTTGCGCATCCATGGCCACTCGGCTACCGGCACCACTGCATGTTCCGGCGCGAACTGGAACAGGCCGCGCCCCACACGTTTGATCGCCGCGGCGATGCCCAACAGTTCGCGTTCGTCGGCCACCGTGCCGGGGATGAGGTCACCGTTCTTGGTGCGATGGATCGGTGTGCGACTGGTGCTGAACCCGAACGCACCGGCGAGCAGTGCCTCCTCGGTGAGGCGCGCCATCTCGACGATGTCTGCGTCGGTCGCCGGTTCGTTGGCCGCCCCGCGTTCGCCCATCACGAACACACGCAACGGGCAATGGCCGATCTGCGAGCCGATGTCCATCACCCGCGGGAGGTGGTCGAGGGCATCGAGGTACTCGGGATAGCTGACCCAGCCCCATTGCAGTCCGGCCGAGAGCGCAGTGCCGGGGATGTCTTCGACGCTTTCCATCATCTCGATCAGCCACTCGTGCTGATCGGGTGCCGAGGGGGCGAAACCTACGCCGCAGTTCCCCATCATCACGGTGGTGACACCATGCCATCCGGACGGCGTGACGTACGGGTCCCATGTCGCCTGCGCGTCGTAATGCGTGTGGGTGTCGACAAAGCCGGGCGTCAGCAGCAGGCCGTCGGCGTCGATGATCCGCGTTGCTGAGCCCAGCGTGCCGCCTGGCTCGACGGCAGAGATCGTGTCGCCATCGACGGCAACATCAGCAACGCGGCCGGCATCGCCGCTGCCGTCGACCAGGTGGGCGTTGCGGATGACGAGGTCGTGTCCCATACCCAAGTCTGTCAGGCGCCGAGCGGGGTGATGTGACCGTGCAGCAGGCCGTTCGACGACACCGCCGTGTCGTGCAGGTAGGTGCGTTCGCCCTTGCGGTCGGTGAACGTGCCGCCAGCTTCCTCGACCACGATCATGACCGCCGCGAGGTCGTACGGCTCGAGGCCGACTGCGTCGATAGCGAGGTCGACGGCACCTTCGGCCACCAGCATGTGTTGCCAGAAGTCGCCGAAACCGCGAGCCCGGTAGGCGAGTTGTTGCAACCGCACCAACTCGTCAGTGAGACCCAGATCGTCCCAGCCCTTGGCGAAGGTGACGCTGACCTGTGCCTCGGCCAGTGACGCCACCTTCGACACCTCGCACTTGCGGCCATCCGCCCATGCGCCAAGGCCGCGGGCGGCCCACCAGCGGCGCCCCATCGCCGGCGCAGAGACAGCACCGACCACCGGCCCGTGATCGATGTGCGTCAACGCGATGAGTGTTGCCCACACCGGGATGCCACGAACGAAGTTGCTCGTTCCGTCGATCGGGTCGACGATCCAGCGCCACGGACTGTCGGCGTCGCCCGCCAGCCCATGTTCTTCGCCGAACATCCCGTGCAGCGGTCGGTCGGTGAGCACACGTTCTGAGATCAGCCGCTCACACTCGCGATCGGCTTCGGTCACTTCTGTGCGGTTTGCTTTCCAATCCACGTAGAACGACCGATTGGTGTACTTCGGCAGCGTCAGTGCATCAGCGAGATCGGCGAGCTGCAGTGCGAAGTGCAGTTCGCGCGCTGGGTCGAAACCGGGAATCGTCACGTGGTCAGGTTAGGCGAGTAGGTCGCGCGCGGCTGCGACGAAACCGTCAGCGTCAAGGCCCATCTGCGCCAGGATCTTCTCCGCCGAGCCCTGCGGAATGAACCTGGCCGGGATACCCAGCACCTTCACCTCGGTGGCCGGGTTCAGCGCGTGGATCTGATCAGCGATGGTCATGCCGATTCCGCCGTCGCGGATGCCGTCCTCGCACGTGATCACGTACCGGTGGCGGGCGGCGTCGGCAATCATCGCCGGGTCGAGCGGAGCACACGAACGGACATCCCACACCGAGGCGTTGACCCCGGTGGCGGCCAGCACTTCGGCAGCCTTTCGTGCATCGGCCAGCATCTTGCCCACGGCGAGGAAACACAGTGTGTCGTCACCTTCGCGTGTGCGGCGAGCCAGTTGGCCGACGCCGATCTCATGTTCGCTGGCATGCACGGCTGCGCCGCGTGGCCAGCGGATGGCCACTGGGCCGTCTTCGGCGAGGCCGAGCGCGTCGTGCAGCATGACCTGCAACTCCTCGGCGCTCGACGGCGCGAACACACGCATACCCGGCACCTTGGCCAGCAACGCGAGGTCGTACACGCCGTGGTGACTCGCTCCGTCCGGGCCTGTAATGCCAGCGCGGTCGAGACAGAAGACGACCGGCAGACGGTGCAGTGCCACGTCGTAGACCACTTGATCCCAGGCGCGATTGAGGAACGTGGAGTAGATGGCAACGACGGGTCGCAGGCCGCCCAGCGCCATTCCCGCAGCACCGGTGACGGCGTGCTGTTCGGCGATACCGACGTCGTAGAAACGATCGGGGAAGCGCGCTTGGAACGGCAGCAGTCCCGTCGGGCCCGGCATCGCGGCGGTGATGGCCACGACACGCTCGTCGAGTTCGGCTTCCTTGATGATCCCCTCGGCGAAGGCCTGTGTGTACCCGGTGACTACGGCGGGTGGCGGACCAATCGCAGGGTCGAAGACCGGCGCGTCGTGCAGATGCTTCTCGTCGTCGTCCTCGGCTGGCGGGTAGCCGCGACCCTTCTGGGTGAGGACGTGCACCACGATCGGACCCTCAGCGGAGAGTTGTACGGCATTGCGGAACGTCTGCTCGAGTTGCTCGATGTTGTGACCGTCGACCGGGCCGACGTACCGCACGCCGAGCGCCTCGAAGAATGACGGCGGCTGCAGGAACTCACGCACGGCGGCCTTGAACGCCTCGACACCCTTCTCCGCTTGCGGACCGACGTACGGCAGGTCGCGCAGGAAGTTCTCGAACTTCCGTTGACGTCGCACGTACACCGGGTTGAGGCGAATGTTGGTGAGGCTGTGCGACAGCTTCGCAGTGATGCGCTCGGGCAGGCGGCGATGCTCCGTTTCCGCCGGAGCAGAGGCGACGTAACCGGCGGTGAGGTTGCTAATGGTGGCGGCGTAGCTGCGACCATTGTCGTTGAGCACGATGATCACGCGCTGCTTGCTGTGACCGATGTTGTTCAGCGCCTCGTAGGCCATGCCGCCGGTGACGCCGCCGTCGCCGATGACGGCAACGATGTGGCGGTACGGATTGGCCCCGAGGTCGCGGCTGACGGCGAGGCCGTAGGCGTAGCTCAGCGATGTCGAGGCGTGGCTGTTCTCAATGACATCGTGCGGGCTTTCCTCGCGGTTCGGGTAGCCCGACAGGCCGCCGGCCTGACGCAGGGTCTCGAACGCAGCCTGGCGGCCGGTGACGATCTTGTGCACGTACGCCTGGTGCCCGGTGTCCCACAACACCGCATCGGTGGGCGACTCGAACACACGGTGCAAGGCGAGCGTGAGCTCGACCACCCCGAGGTTGCTGCCCAGGTGGCCGGCGTTCTCCGCGACGGCATGCACGATGAAGTCGCGTATCTCGCCTGCGAGTTCGTCGAGCTCCGGGTAGCTCAATTCGCGTAGGTCGGCCGGTTGCCGGATCTCGTTCAGCGCCATCGGAAACCGAACGCTATCCCCGCTCCAGCGCATGGCTGGCATCGGCCCATCTGGAACACTGTCCGCATGACTCATCCTGCCAGTCGGATTCACGGGCACGCCGGTCAGCAGGCCATTGCGGCACTGTTGGCATTCGGCACCGACACCATGTTCACGCTGAACGGTGGCCACATCTGGCCGTTGTACGAAGCGGCCCGCGATCAGGGTATGAAAGTGGTCGATACACGCCACGAGCAGACGGCCACGTTCGCCGCCGAGGGCTACGCCAAGCTCACCCGCCGCCCCGGGTTGGCAGCGCTGACGGCCGGTCCCGGTATCACCAACGGCATCTCGGCTGTCACCTCCGCGTGGTTCAACGGTTCGCCACTCGTGGTGTTGGGCGGTCGCGCACCCGATCTGCGGTGGGGTAGCGGGTCGCTGCAGGAGTTCGACCACGTGCCAGTGCTCGCCCCGATCACGAAGTCCGCAGCCACGGTGAAGGACGCGTCGCAGGCGGGCGCTGCCGTGCATGCGGCTGCCCGTCTGTCGCTCACACCGCATCGGGGACCGACGTTCCTGGACTTCCCGCTCGATGTCTTCGGCCCGTCCGCCGGCGATATCCCCGAGGTGGATGAATGTGTCGGACTTGGTGTCGCTCCTGATGCTGAGGCGGTCGCGCGACTCGCAGATCTGGTCGCGCGCGCCGAGCGGCCGGCGTTCATCGTCGGCAGCGACGTGTACTGGGACGGTGCCTGGGACGCATTGCGTGCTGCGGCAGAGCACCTGCGCGTGCCGTGCTTCTTCAACGGTCTCGGCCGCGGCACGATCGCTGCGGATCACGAACTGGCGTTCCTGCGCACGCGCAGCCTGTTGAAGACACGTGCCGACCTGGTGGTGGTGTGGGGTACCCCGCTCGACTTCCGACTCGGTTTCGGTCAGTTCGGCAACGCCCAGGTGATGCATGTGGTCGACGCCGAGAGCCAGCGTGCGGCGCACATCACCGTGCCGACGGTGGTCGGCGACTCCAATATGGTGCTGCGTGCGCTCGCCGACCACGGCGGTCACCGGGCCGATCACGAGTCGTGGATCGGTGAGCTGCGCGCCGCCGAGGATGCCGGCCGGGCATCGGACGCGCTGCTGCTCGCCAACACGGATGCCCCCATCCGCCCCAGTCGGATCTACGGCGAACTGTCGCGTCGATTGGCTCGCGATGCGGTGGTCATCTGCGACGGCGGCGACTTTGCCAGCTACGCCGGCAAATTCATCGAGGTCTACGAGCCAGGTTGCTGGCTCGACACCGGCCCGTACGGCTGCCTGGGTAACGGCCCCGGGTATGCCATTGCCGCCCGCACCGTCCGGCCGAGTAGCCAGATCGTGCTGCTGCTGGGCGACGGTGCGGCAGGGTTCAGCCTGATGGATGTGGACACGATGGTGCGCCACAAGTTGCCGGTCGTGATGGTGATGGGCAACAACGGCATCTGGGGCTTGGAGAAGCACCCGATGCAGATGATTTACGGCTGGGACATGGCCTGCGATCTGCAGCCCGGCCTGCACTACGACGAAGTGGTCAAGGCACTCGGCGGTGCGGGCGAGACGGTCAGCGACCCTGCGCACATCGGCCCGGCGCTCGACCGGGCCTTCGCCAGCGGCGTGCCGTACCTGGTGAACGTACTCACTGACCCGATGGACATGTACCCGCGCACATCGAACCTCGGCTAGCGGACAGGAAGGGTTAGCCCATGGGCCGCGCCGTCACCCGCCGAAAACGGCTCAGCTATCACTGGATCGTTTTCGGAGCAGCATTCGTCGTCCTGATGGGCGCTGCCGGAACCCGCAGCGCGCCCAGTGTGCTCATCGACCCGTTGCGCGCCGAGTTCGGATGGAGTCGCGCCACCGTCGGTCTGGCGGTCAGCATCAACGTGATGCTCTACGGGTTCATTGGGCCGTTTGCCGCTGCACTGCAACAGCGGTACGGGCTGCGCAAGGTGAGCGGTGTCGCCCTGGTGATCATCGCCACCGGTTCGGCGCTCACGACGCAGATGACCCAGCCATGGCAACTGTTCCTGCTGTGGGGAGTCGTGGTAGGTGCCGGCAGCGGCTGCATGGCCACTGTCTTCGCCAGCACGGTTGCTACCCGCTGGTTCGTCGCTCGTCGCGGTGTGGTCATCGGCGTGCTCAGCGCCGCCGGTGCCAGCGGCCAACTGATCTTCCTGCCGTTGCTGTCGTGGCTGGCTGAGCGCCATGGTTGGCGATGGGTGGGCACGACGGTGGCGATCGGCACGATCGCAATGGTGCCGGTCGTGGTGCTGTTCCTACGCAACCGGCCCGAAGACCTCGGCCTGCGCGCGTACGGCCTCACTGAGGACGACCCCTTACCTGTCGCCACGCTGGTGGGCAGCCCGGTGGCGAACGCGATGTCCGCACTACGCGAGGCCTGGCGCAGCGGCACGTTCTGGCTGCTGTGGGGCAGCTTCGCCGTGTGTGGTCTCAGCACCACCGGTCTCGTGCAGACGCACTTCATCAGCGCCGCACACGAGCACGGCCTCACGGAGTCCACCGCCGGTCGGTACTTGGCGATGGTCGGCGTGTTCGACATCATCGGCACGATCGCCAGCGGCTACTTCACCGATCGCATCGACGCCCGCAAGTTGCTGATGGCGTACTACCTGCTGCGCGGGCTCAGCCTGTTTGTGCTCGACCCTGCGTTGGCACACGGTGGCGGCGGGCTGTTCGGCTTCATGGTGTTCTATGGCCTCGACTGGGTGGCCACCGTTCCGCCGACCATCGCCCTGTGCCTCCAACACTTCGGCCGCGAACGCGGTCCGCTGGTGTACGGCTGGGTGTTCGCCGGCCACCAGGTGGGCGGAGCGCTCGCGGCGTGGGGCGCCGGCTGGCTGCACGATCGCACCGGCAGCTACCAACTGTCGTTCGTCATCGCCGGCGTCGCGTGCATGATCGCCGCGATCGGTGTCCTGCAGATCGGCAACCGCCCCACCGACCCCACCCTGCCCACCCATCAAGTCGGCGGTGAGGTGGGGTAGCGCCCCATCTCACCGTCAACATTGGCCCGGCGCTCCAACTTCGGCGTTCAGACGGGGTGCTGTCACGTCTGAACGCCGACATTGCTGCGGGTGTGCACACGACAGCGCGGCGATAGGTTCCGAATCGTCTTCCCCCGGTCTGTTCTTCTCCACCTCCGGGGGGTTTCATGCCCGCATTCGACGCTCATCTGGCCGGCTGGTTCCACGACCACCACGGCATCATCGGCTCCAGCGACCTCAAGGACCTCGGCATTTCGGACGAGGAGCGACGTCACCTGCTCTTGATCGGTGTGCTCGAGTCCCCGTTCGAAGGCGTCTACCGCCTCACGTCGACACCGCTCGACTTTCGGGCACGGTGCGCCGCCGTCTGCGCTGCGGACGCATCGCTGGTGCTCTCGTGCTACACCGCTGGCACACTGCTTGGACTTCGCAAGTGCGGCAGTGCTGCGATCCATGCGACGACCGACCGGTTGACCAAGCCCGTCGGGCGCCGTGTGGTGATCCACCGCACCAGGCACCTCCCGCCGGAGCACATCGCGGTCCGCTCGGACGGCATCCGCCACACCACCCCCGAACGCGCCTTCTTCGATCTCGCCAAGCACGTCAGCGACCTCACGCTCACGTCGATCGGCGAGCAGATGCTGCACGACGGATTGTGCGCATTCGAATCCTTGGTCCAGGTTGCCCTGCAACTCGCAGCCCGCGGCCGACCGGGGAGCGCTCGCGCGTTGCGTGTACTCACAGGGCGTTCTGCTAGCGGTGAGCCGGCCGACTCCCACGACGAGGTTCGCCTACTCGCGGCCCTCCATGCTGCGGGCATGGTGGATTTCGTACGTCATCCATCGGTCGGCCTGCTCGATGGCTCAGTGGTGCATCCCGATTTAGGTGTGCCTGCTCTTGGCTTCTACGTCGAGGTGGACCATCACACATGGCACGACCCCACCGCCGCTGCGGACTACGACAAGGACCGTGACCGCCAAGTGCGTCTTGCCGGCGGTGTCGTCGAGCGGGTCACGGATACCCAGCTCCGTGACAACCTTCCCAAGGTCGTCGCCGATCTCCGGACCCTCTATCTCGGTCGGCGCTCCAGCTTCGGCGTTCAGGCGGGCTGAGACCCCGTTTCATCGCCGACAATGGTGGTGAGGTCAGCAGCCGCTGTTGGGGGCAGCGACAACCATGCCGTCGGCGGTGAGATCCATCAACTTGGATTCGGCCACCAGATAGTCGGGCACCATTGCGGCCTCGCTCGCGGGCGGCTTGCTTTCCAGCATGGTGTACGAGTCCACCGCGAGTTGAAACATCTGGCGTTCAGTCGTGCATGAAACGGCATTCGCGTTCGGGTCGCCACCGCCCGCGGGAGCGGTTTGACCCGCGACCGTGCTGGTGGTGGGCGAGATCGCCTTGATCCCCTTCTCGACGGCCTTGCAACCGGAGAGGGTGAACGCGCCGGCCACGGCGATCGTCGCCACGAGCACTCGAGCGGTGCGGTTCATCTGGTCTTTTCCATGAATCGTTCGACCTCCACCATTACGCGGGTGACCTTTCCTGCAGCCACCAGCCCTTTGGTATCGGATGCCGACACCGTGAACGTGAGCCGTCTTCCCTCGATCTTTTCGAGCACTGCCTCGGCGGTGACGGTGCCGCCGACGGGTGTGGGCTGCAGGTGGTCGAGCTGGACGCGCATACCCACCGTGGTGGACCCCTCGTCCAGATGCCCGGCAAGCGCAGCGCACGTGGCCTGCTCACACAGCGCGACCACCCGCGGGGTGGCCAACACCAGGACCGACCCCGACCCCATCGCCACTGCGGTATCAGCGTCGCCAACGGTCAGGGTTGCTTGGCCACGTAGCCCGATCTCCGCACTCACGTTCGGCAGCGTATCGGTAGGCTTCGCCGCGTGATCGACCAGGACGTGTTGGAACGAGTATTGGCCGCGGCGGTGCGCACTGGCGCCGATTTCGCCGAGGTGTACGCAGAGGACAAGCGCTCCACCTCGGTGGCCTTCGACGACGGGCGCGTCGAACAGGTCACCAGCGGCCGCGACCGTGGCGCCGGTATTCGCGTGATCAAGGGCGACACGACCGGTTTCGCCCACACCGCCGACCTCACCGAGACTGGCCTCGCTGCTGCCGCCGAGGCGGCAGCAGCTGCGGCCAGCCAGGGCGGTGGGGGGGCCCGCACCGTGGCGCTCACCCGTAGCCCGGTGCGCACGGTGAGCCCGATCGAGCAGTTCCCCGACAATGTTCGCAAGGCCGACAAGGTGGCGTTGATGGCGCGCATGGACGATGCGGCCCGTAGCGCTGGCGCGGCCATCGTGCAGGTCAGCGCGGCCTACGGCGACAGCCGTAAGCACATGTTGGTGGCCAACACCGACGGTGTGTTCGTCACCGACGAGCAGGTGCGCACGCTCGTACGTATCACCGCGGTCGCCGATGGGGACAGCGGGATGCAGACCGGGTATCAGTCGGCCGGGCTCACCAAGGGCTTCGAGCTGTTCCGCGAGGTCAACGTGGAGGAACTCGCCCGCGATGCGGCTCGTATGGCGATCACCAAGCTGAATGCCCGTCCCGCGCCGAGTGGCTCCATGCAAGTGGTGATCAAACAGGGCAGCGGCGGTGTGCTGTTCCATGAGGCGTGCGGTCACGGGCTCGAGGCCGACCTGGTCGCCAAGGGTGGCAGCGTCTATCGCGGCAAGCAGGGCGAACTGGTGGCCTCACCGCTGGTGACGCTGGTCGACGACGGCACGATGACCGGCGAGTGGGGCGCGTTCGGTTATGACGACGAAGGTCATCCCAGCCAGTACAACGTGCTGATCCAGGACGGTGTGCTCACCGATTACATGTGGGACTACTTGCGAGCTCGCAACGAAGGTCGGCCGCGCAGCGGCAATGGTCGCCGTCAGAGTTACCAGCACCTGCCGATGGTGCGCATGACGAACACCTACGTGCTGAACGGCACCACTGAGCCGGACGACATTGTTCGCGCCACGGGGAGCGGCGTGTACGTCGCCAAGCTCGGCGGTGGCAGCGTGAACACGGCCTCGGGAGACTTCGTGTTCGGCATGACCGAGGCCTACCTGATTGAGGACGGTCAGATCACCGAGCCGTTGCGCGAGGGAAACCTCATCGGCAACGGTCCGGCCGTGCTGCGCGACATCGACATGCTGGGCAACGACTTCGCAATGGGCAACCCCGGAACGTGTGGCAAGGATGGCCAGGGAGTGCCGGTCGGGGATGGTCAGCCGACGTTGCGAGTGAAGTCCCTCACGATCGGCGGTACGGCAGCATGAGTTCGGAACAGCTGCAGGAGATCGCCGACCGCGTCGTGGCGCAGGCCAGAACCGGCGAACAGGTCGAGGCCTTCGTCAGCCGCGATTCGGAGACCGACATTCGGGTCTATGAGGGTCAGGTAGAGCACTTCGTCAGCGCACGGAGCGAAGGGATCGGCATCCGCGTCATACGCGACGGCCGCACCGGCTTCGCCTACTCCGGCACGCTCGACCCGTCGGCGATCGCCGATGTCCTCGCAGAGGCTCGCGACAATGTCGAGTTCGGCACCCGCGACGAGTGGGCTGGCCTGGCCGAGCCCGATGGGGTAGCGGTGATCGACCAAGACCTCTGGAATGAGACCCTGGCCGGCTATCACACCGATCGCAAGATCGAGATCGCCAAGGAGCTCGAACGGCTCACGCTGGCCACCGACTCGCGTGTTCGTGTCGACGACTCGAACTACGCGGATGTCGCTGCCGAGATGGCGGTGGCCACCACCACGGGAATCCGTCGCAACGGCCGCGAGAACGGCTGTTTCGTGTCCGTTGGCACTCTGGCCGACGACGGCGACGAGACGCAGACTGGGTTCGGATTCAGCGTCGGCCGTTCGCCCGATCTGTTCGACCTGGGCAAGGCCGCACGCGAGGCGGCCGACCGTGCTACCCGCCTACTGGGGGCCACGAAGCCCTCCAGTAAGCGCGTCACCGTGGTGCTCGACCCGTATGTCACGGCGATGTTCCTCGGCATCATCTCCAGCACGCTGGACGGCGAGGCCGTTGCCAAGGGACGCAGTTTGTTCAAGGATCGTCTCGGCGATCAGGTTGCCAACCCGATCCTCACGCTCATGGACGACCCGACCAACCCGCTGGCCTACACGGCGACCGATCTCGATGGCGAGGGGCTGGCTGCGCGCCGCAACTCGCTGATCCAGGAAGGCGTGCTGCAGCAGTTCGTGCACAACAGCTACAGCGCCCGTCGCGTCGGTGCAGTCAGCACGGGGAACGCCGTTCGCGGTGGCTTCAAGGGCACACCGGGCGTTGGCTGTCTGGCGCTGCAGTTGCAGCCCGGTACCCGAGATCAGGCGGCCCTGATCGCTGATGTCGACGACGGTGTGCTCATCCAATCGGTGCAAGGTCTGCACAGCGGAGTGAACCCGATCAGCGGCGACTTCTCGGCCGGTGCCTCGGGTCTCATCATCACCAATGGCACGCTCGGCGCCCCCATCCGCGAGTTCACCATCGCGTCCACGCTGCAGCGCATGTTGCTCGACGTGGTGGAGGTCGGTGGCGACATCGACTGGCTGCCGATGCGTGCATCGGGCGTCAGCCTGGTCATCCGCGACATCACCATGTCTGGTGCGTGAGCAACGCTCACCGCGCTCGGCGATCCTGCCATGTACCGTGACGACCCGTGACCCAACCGCACGCATCGGCGATCACCCGACACCCGCACCTCGCCGATTCATTGCCCGCTGGGTGGGTGCGTGTCGACCTCCACAGCCACACGATGTGGAGTGGCGACAGTACGACGACGCCCGACGAAGTGCACGACGCGGTCGTGGAGGCGGGGCTCGACGTGCTCTGTATCACTGACCACAACGCCATTGGCGGCGCAGTGGAACTGGCACGTCAACTCCCGTGTCGGGTCATCGTCGGCGAGGAGTTGCGCACGCACGCGGGGGAGATCATCGGGTTGTTCCTGTCCGAACGCATTCCGTTCGGCACGTCGCCACGCGAAGCTGCTCTGGCCATCAGAGCGCAGGGCGGTGTCGTCTACGTGCCGCATCCGTTCGATCCCATGCGCCGCAATCTCGCTGAGCCCGCGCTGTTGGAACTGGCTGAGGCGGGGTTGCTGGATGCGATGGAAGTGTTCAACGCCAAAACGTCGTTGCGCCATCTCAACGACCGGGCTGCGGACTTCGCTGCACAGTTCGACCTTGCCGCAGGTGCTGGCAGCGACGCGCATGTTCCGCTGGCACTTGGAAGCGCGTACGTGGAGATGCCCGACTTCGACGGCCCGACCGACTTCCTCCGTTCGCTGCGACAGGGGCGGGTGGTCGGCCACCATTGGGATGAGCATCGGCCGTGGCGGTCTCGCGTGGTGCCAAGCACTGCCAGCGAGTAGAACTGCACGGTGCCCATTCTCCACGCCATCGTGCTCGGCCTCGTGCAGGGGTTGTCAGAGTTCCTACCCATCTCCTCCAGCGGCCACCTGCTGCTGGTGCCGTGGTTGTTCAACTGGCACGACTTCGACAGCAAGCCGATCGAGAAGGCGTTCGACGTTGCGATGCACTTGGGCACGCTCATCGCCGTCGTCGGCTACTTCTGGAAAGACCTCGTGGTGTATGTCACCAAGGGCGTGCGTCTGGTCGTCAAGCGCGAGAAGCCGGTTGACGCCGAAGGTCGTCTGGCGTGGCTGCTGGTGCTGTCGGCACTGCCCGCAGGTGCCGTCGGCGCCGTTGCCGAGGGCACGATTGACCAGCACCTCGGCACCCCCGGATTGATTGCCGGGTCGATGATTCTCTTCGCCGTCGTACTTGCGTGGGCCGATCGGCGTGCGGGTCAGCGGGCGCTGGCCAGCTTCGAGAAGGGCGACGCGATGAAGGTGGGCGCAGCGCAGATCCTGGCCCTCAATCCCGGCACTTCGCGCAGTGGCATCACCATGACCGCCGCTCGATTTCTCGGCTTCGACCGCGACTCGGCGGCGCGCGCCAGTTTCCTGATGGCGATCCCGGTGACGGCCGGAGCGGTCGTGTTCAAGATGGCCAAGCTCGTGAAGGACGGTGTGCCCACGGGTCTCGGCACGCCGATGATCGTCGGTATCGTCGCGTCGGGTATGGCCGGGTGGGTTGCGGTGTGGGGCACGCTGCGGCTCGTGCGCACGCGCACCTTCGCTCCGTTCATCGTGTACCGAATCGCTCTCGGTGTGCTCGTGTTCACCTTGATGGCAACCGGCGTACGCTGACCCGGTGATCCGGTCATCCCTCGTTCTCCAGACGGTGCCGCTCGGGTTCCAGTGGCCCACGGCGTCCCCGTTCCTGTTCTGTGTGCATCACCTCGACCTCTACCCAGAGGGCGATGAGCGCTTCGCCCCCAAGGCATCACTCGCCGGCCGCACTCTCGGCAACGACTTCGAGCCGCGTGACGGCTGGCGGATGTACCACGGCAGCACCGTGCCCGGTTTCCCCGAGCATCCGCACCGTGGCTTCGAAACGGTGACGTTCGCCCGCAAGGGGTACATCGACCACAGCGACTCGCTCGGCGCAGCGGCGCGCTTCGGCCGCGGCGATGTGCAGTGGATGACCGCTGGCAGCGGTGTGGTGCACTGCGAGATGTTTCCGCTGATCGACCAGCACGGGCCGAACACCGTCGAGCTGTTCCAGATCTGGATGAACTTGCCAGCCGCCGACAAGATGGTCGACCCGCACTTCACGATGCTGTGGGCCGAGAACATCCCCAGCGCGGTTCACACCGATGCTGCGGGTCGCGACACCACCGTCACCGTGATCGCCGGGCAGTACGAGGGTTTCGTTCCGCCCAGCCCGCCGCCTGCGTCGTATGCGTCGAAGGCCGAGTCGGGTGTGGCGATCTGGCATGTGGTGCTACAACCCGGGGCCACGATCGAACTGCCCGCGGCCGCGCATGATGATGCGGTGCGCCTCTTGTACGTGTTCGAGGGTTCGGTGGCTGTCGGCGGCGAAGTGGCCGAGATGAACACCGGTGTCGTGGTGGATGCAGCCCAGGTGGCCCCGTTGGCTGCCGGCGAGTTCGGTGCCGAGATCCTGATGTTGCAGGGTCGACCGATCAACGAACCCGTGGCGCAATACGGACCGTTCGTGATGAACACCGAGGCCGAGATCCAGCAGGCGTTCGCCGATTATCGCCGCACCGGTTTCGGGGGTTGGCCGTGGCCCAGCCCCGACCCTGTGCACGGCCGCGACGTCGGTCGCTTCGCACAGCACGCCGACGGCCGCACCGAGCGCCCGGTCTGAGCGCACGGCTCAGGCTCGCGCCAACACCACCGAGCCCGCCGCGACCCGTGCGCTGACGGAGTCTGCGCACGTCGAGGGCACCGCCACATCGACGGCCCGTTCGGCGACACCTGTCACCTGACCGTCGCACCAGCGGGTGCCTTCGCCGAAGAGTGCAACGTGGTCGCCGACCACCAACGTCGGCCGATCAGTGCCGGGGACGCCGAACACCACCCACCCTCGGGGCAGCGAGTGCGGCCCGACCACATCCGTTGCCACGACGATCTCGCCCGGAGCGAGATCTTGCGCAGCGGTGGCCGGTGAAGGCAGCGAGGTGACTGCACTTGGCGGCACCATCGCGAGCGGGTACTGGCGCGGTGATGCCCGAATCGGTTGACCGGCTGGGATTGCGGCCGCAACCACCAACACGGGGCGCGACTCGCCCCAGTGGTGTTGCTGCGCGAGTGCCGCTGCGGTGGCGCTGCGAACACCCGACCAGACGACAATTGCGCACAGGGCAACGAACGACCAGTACAGCCACGGCCGACGGGCAAGCAGCAGCCGGACACGGGGAATGACGTACACAAGGCCTCCCGGAACGAGAACGAACAGTTCGGGGGAAGCCGTACCGCGCACCATATCGGTGCAGCGGCAGGATGCAACTCAGCTGTTTGAGCTGGGACTCGGTGTTGCCGGAGCCGAACTCGGGGTGCTGGCGGTACTCGAAGAACTGGACGAACCGGACGACTCGGAGCTCGTCGTCGAACTACCAGAACTGGAAGCCGGCGTGCTGCTGCTGCTGCCTCCGCGGCTGTCGGTCTTGTAGAAACCGCCACCCTTGAAGGTGACGCCGACGGGCAAGAACACCTTCTTCACCTGCATCAACTCGCCCTTGGTGGGGTGCATCGCTTCGGTGAGCGCGTCGTCGGAAAACGCCTGCTGCACCTCGATGGTCTCGCCGGTGTCGGTGAACTTGTAGACGTAGGTCGGCATCCCAGTGCTCCGGTTAGCAGTCGAACAAAGCGAGTGCTAAGGCTAGCTGCCCGTACCATTCTTTCAATGCGGGTACATACGGCAGTCATCCCAGCGGCGGGAATGGGCACTCGATTCCTTCCGGCGACGAAAGCGGTTCCGAAGGAACTGTTGCCGATCGTCGACACGCCGGCGCTGCAGCTGATCGTCGATGAGTGCGTCGGGGCCGGAATCGACCACATCGTGTTGGTCACCAGCCATGCCAAACCAGCGATCGAGGCGTACTTCGCCGAGGCCCCCGAGGTCGTTGCCAAATTGCGGGCGACAGGTCGCGACCAGGTCGCCGACCGCCTCGAGGCCATCGGGCGCGATGTGCGCATCAGCTTCGCGTATCAGGATGTCGCTCTCGGCCTCGGTCACGCTGTCGGGTGCGCCCGTGAGGCGGTTGGCAACGAACCGTTCGCCGTCTTGCTGCCCGACGAGATCATGGGCGACAGCAGCTTGCTGGCGCAGATGGCCGATGTCTGCGTCTCTACCGGGGGCAGCGTCGTCGGACTCAAGCGGGTGGCCCGCCACGAGGTCAGCGCGTACGGCGTGATCGATCCCGTTGGCGAACTGTCGTCGGACGGTGTCATCCGCATCGGCACGATGGTCGAGAAGCCGGCGGTCGCCGAAGCGCCCAGCGAGCTGATCATCATCGGCCGTTACGTACTCACGCCGGATGTGTTCGACTGCATCGACCAGGTGCTGCCGGGTGCCGGCGGCGAGATCCAACTCACCGACGCATTGCGCATGCAGGCTGAAGCCGGTCCGTTTCACGGCGTGCTCAGCGATATCCGTCGATACGACACTGGCAATCCGTTCGGCTGGCTCACTGCGGTGGTCGAGCTCGCGCTGGACGATCAGCGCATCGGCACCCAGTTTCGGGAATGGTTGCAGGCACGGTTGTGAACACGGCCGACTCGCTGCGCGCCCGGCTCGTCGAGCTGGGGACGCCGGAGCGGTCAGCGGGTGAAAAGGCCTACCTGAAGAGCGACTTGCAGCACCTCGGGGTGCGGGTGCCCGATGTACGTCGCGAAGTGAAGACGGTGCTGCGCTCGGGCTTCACGCACGACGATCTGTTTGCGCTCGCCGACGAGTTGTGGGAGCAACCGGTCCACGAGCTGCGATCGGCCGCGGTCGAGTTGCTGCATGGCTCGCCGAAGCTGGTCACCGCAGCCGATCTGCCATGGATCGAGGCGCACCTGCGTGAGTGTCACACGTGGGCACTTGTGGATCCGCTGGCCGGTTGGGTGGTGGCCGCGCTGGCAGTTCGTGAACCCGGCGACGTGCTTCCCGTGCTCGACCGCTGGGTTGCGGACGACGACTTCTGGATCCGCCGTTCAGGTGTGCTGGCACTGGGCGCCTTGCTGGCGCACGGCCGCGAACTTGATCGCTTCTTTGCCTACGCCGAGCGTCTGTTGCCCGAGCGTGAGTTCTTCATCCGCAAGGTGCTCGGGTGGGTGTTGCGTGTCCTGGCGACGACGCACCCCACCGAGGTGTCGGAGTGGCTACGCGCCCACATGGCGGACATGAACCTGGTGACGCTGCGCGAGCCGATGCGTCGCCTGCCCGACGCGCTGGAGTTGCGCGCGCTCTACGACACTCGGCGGAATTCGTCCGGGTAGTCCACCACCACGCCGTGCTCATCAACCTCGAACTCGGCGGTGGCCCCGGTGTCGGTGTTCTCGGAGCGCCAGGTGCGCGATCCGATCCGCGTGTAGCGCATCACGACCGACCGCACCTCCAACGTCTCCACGTTGACCGTCACCACCGGCAGTTCCGCGGTGTGGCCCTCCAACAGCGGCAGACGGCGGATCGGCAACGTGTTCGTGAACGGTGTGCACGCCAGATCGATGTCGTAACACCCGTCGAGTTCGGTGCGGTGCGCGCCGTTCATCTCGCCCCAGCGGCCGCCGCCGTCCGTCGCCAACCACAGGTCGGGTTCCTCCATGTCGCGAAACAGGATGAACTGGCGCACCTGCCAGCTGGCAGACAGGCGCAGCACGTACTGGACCTGTTCGCGGCCGACGACTCCGCTGACCGTGAAACCCTCGTTCTCCCACAGGACCGTGGTGATCTCCTCGTGATCGCCGTCCCATGTGGCCCAGCGCACGATGTGGCCGGTGGACTCATGGGCGGCCTGGAACGGGGCGTACGACGTCATCCAGGCCACGGTACCGTTGCGGCGTGCTCGACATCTCCGAGGCCCGCCATCACGTGTTGTCGCGTTGCCCTGCGGCCGCGCCCGTCGCCATGCCGGTGCGCCAGGCCGTCGGATGCGTGCTTGCGTCGTCGGTGGTGGCCACCGAGTCCGTGCCGCCGTTCGTGAACAGTGCCGTCGATGGGTACGCCGTGCGGGCTGCGTCGCTGGTAGGGGTGCCGGTCCAACTGCCGGTCGTGGGCGAGGTGGCTGCCGGGGCCTACACCGACCATGTATTGCAGCTGGGCGAAGCAATCCGGATCATGACTGGCGCCCCCGTGCCCGCTGGCGCGGATGCGGTCGTGATGGTGGAGGACACCGAGCGCATCGACGGCGGGGCAGTGGTGCGCATCAACCGGTCGGTCGAGGTCGGATCTGCGCTGCGCGGTATCGGTAGCGATGTGCATGCCGGCACCACACTCTTCGAACCGGGCACGGTCATCACACCTGCGGTCCTTGGTGTGCTCGCCAGCATCAACGTGCGCGATGTGGTCGTGCACCCGCGTGCTCGAGTCGCAGTGCTGTCTACCGGCGACGAATTGATCGACGACGGCTCCGCGCTGCAGCCCGGCCAGATCCGCGAGAGCAACCGCACGATGTTGTTCGCCGCGCTGGTGGATGCGGGGTGCGAAGTCGTCGACCTGGGCATCGTGCGCGACGACGAAGCCGCGCTGGAACAGGTGCTGCGCGACGCTGCGGAAACCTGCGACGCCGTGGTCACCAGCGGTGGCGTCAGCATGGGCGACTACGACGTGGTGAAGGCCGTGTTGTCGCGCATCGCCGACATGCGCTGGATGCAGATCGCGATCAAACCGGCCAAGCCGTTTGCCTTCGGCCTGCTCGGTACGCGCCAGGTGCCGATCTTCGGGCTACCGGGCAACCCGGTCAGCTCGCTCGTCAGCTTCGAACTGATGGCCCGCCCCGCACTGCGGCAGATGATGGGCCACGCGGTCATCGACCGCCCCACCGTGCTCGCCGTCGCCACCGATGGCCTGCGTCGCCGCCCCGACGACAAGATCCACTATGCGCGTGTGTTCGCCGAGTTCGGCCCCGATGGGCGGGTGCATATCCGCTCGATTGGCGCGCAGGGCAGCCATCAACTCGCCGCTTCATCGCTGGCCAACGCGATCGCGGTCGTACCGGATGGCGACGGCATCGCTCCCGGCGGCGACGTCGCCACGATCCTTCTCTCGCTAGGTTGAGCGGATGGATCTGATCGACCCGTTCGGCCGCACCATCCGCGACCTCCGAATCAGCATCACCGATCGCTGCAATTTCCGCTGCACGTACTGCATGCCCGAAGAAGGGATGCAGTGGCTGCCGCGTAGCGAGGTGCTGACGTTCGAGGAGATCGAGCGCCTGGCGCGCATCTTCGTCGAGGGTTTCGAGGTCGACGGTCTGCGCCTCACCGGCGGCGAGCCCACGGTGCGCGCCCACCTGCCCGTGCTGGTGCGCAAGCTGGCGGCGCTGCGGGTGCCCGCATCGTCGGCGTCGCCCTTCGCCGGTAAGAAGCCCGACCTGTCGATCACTACCAATGGTTCGATGTTCCGCCACATGGCGCACGAGCTGCGCGAGGCCGGCATCGACCGCGTGAACATCAGCCTCGACACGCTGCAGCGTGCGCGGTTCCTGCAGATGACCCGCCGAGACGAGCTCGATCGAGTGCTCGACGGTATCGAGGCGGCGAAAGAGGCTGGCTTCGGTCCGGTGAAGATCAACGCCGTCGTCGAGCGTGGGGTCAACGACGACGAGATCGTCGACCTCGCCCGCTACGGCCGCGACAACGACGTCGAGATGCGTTTCATCGAGTTCATGCCGCTCGACGCGGGCGGCCACTGGCTCAGTGGCAAGGTGGTCGGCCAGGACGAGATCGTCGCCGCAATCCACGAGGTCTTCCCGATCGAGCTGATGCCCGCCAGAGGCGCGGCGCCGGCCGACCGCTGGCGCTATCTCGACGGTCGCGGCACGGTCGGCGTGATCCCTACCGTCACCAAGCCGTTCTGCGCCGACTGCGACCGTGTGCGCCTCACTGCCGAGGGCCAGTTCCGCACGTGCCTGTTCGCCACCACCGAGTTCGACCTGTTGCGCATGCTGCGCGACGGCGCCGATGACGACGCCCTGGCCGCCGAGATCCAGCGTGCCGTCGGCCTGAAGTGGGCCGGCCACCAAATCAACCAGGTGACGTTCGTCAAGCCACGCAGAACCATGAGCCAAATCGGCGGCTAACAGCCCGCCGGTGCGAGTGCCAGCCCGCCGGTGCGAGTGCCAGGTGCGCACCCGAGTGCCACGCAGCACCCGGGGTGTCACCACCCACTCGAGAGGTGGGTCAGCCGGCGCCGAAGGGGACGACGCCGAAGTGGAACCCTCCGCACGCCGCGGTGCCCTCGGTGGGTGCCGCCGTTGCGGCCGTGGTGACTTCGGTGCCCGACTCGCCCTCGGCGTGTGACCACTCGGCAGCGTGTCCTGCGGACAGTTGCGACGCCAGGTTCTTCAGGTCCTCCGCCGTGGCGCCGTCGACACCGAGCAGCGCGGCGCCACCTTCCACTCGCTCCCAACCGAGGAACCGCCAACTGTTGTCGCTTCGCTCGAGCAACCAGGCGGGTCGTCCGGCGAAGGTCGTCGGTGTGGCGCTCATCAGCGACATCTGTGAGAGGAGCGCGCCGAGTGACGGCTCCATCTGGAACAGTATCGCCTTGCTGCCTGACGGCGTGGTGAAGTCGGCCGAGTAGGAGTTGGCCATCCAGTCACCACTGAGCGACGTCCATCCGGGGGGCAGGTGCAGCGAGCCGCCGCCGGCCTCGATGCTGGTGCCGTTCACCAGGCTGGTCGCCTCGGTCGACCACTGGGCGGCGTTCGGTGAGTGGTCGATGATCGTCACCATGGCGCAACTGGTCAGCGCCGTGTATGACATGGTGCCCATCGTCGGGCCGGCGCCGAACACCGCGCCGTTGACGGTCCGCTGGTTGTAGTCCGCCGGCAGCGTGCCCCAGAAGTTCGCCATCACGCTGATGGTGAAGAGATGGTGCGACGGGCTCACCACCGAGATGCCGAGCCGACTGTCCGGTGCTGCGGGGGCGAACAGCAGCTGGGTGACCGACATGGCGGCGGGATACAGCAGACCGTCGAGCCGCGAGGGTGACGTGGCCGCGGTGCCATCGCCGTCCTGCCGGGAGAACACGTACAGCCCGGCGGCGATCGCGGCGACGACCACCAGCGCGGCGGCGATGGCGAACACCGGACGGCGACCGCGTACGTCGTGGTCCAGCGGCACCAGGTGGATCGGCTGCGGTTCGGCGGTGGGCGTGGTGGCGACGATGTCGGCGAGGACGGTGCGCACGGTGCGATCGAGATGGTCGTTCATCGGAGTGCCTTTCGGAGTTGGGTGCGGGCGCGGAACAGGTGGCGGCGGACGGTGCCGGGGGAGACCCGTAGCAGTGCAGCCGTGTCGCGTTCGGTGAGGTCTTCCCAGTAGACCAAGTAGACGACGGCGCGTTGCGAGAGGCTGAGGTTCGCTACGGCGCGACGTACGTCGATGAGGGAGTCGGGCGGTGCGCCCGCGAGCGGTCCGATCGCGGCGAGGTCGCGTACCCACCGCCGTTCACGCGACCGGCGCAGATCGTGCGCCCGGTTGCTGACCGCACGGAACAGGTATGCCCGCCGGTTACGCACGTCGCCGAGCGAGAGGGAGTCGCTGGCCTTCAGCACTGCCTCGACCACGAGGTCGTGGGCGTCGCTCGGCCCCACCAGCACCGTGGCGAACCGCAACAGTTCGGCTGCGTGTTCACGCCACAACTGCTCGGTGAGGGTGGGAGGATTGTCGTCGATCTTGCTCATTCAACTCTGTGACGTCACCGCCGGCGTGCGCGCGTGACACGCCAATGGAATCGTCAGGTGCCGGTGATCGTGATGTGCTGCAATGCCTGCGCCGCCAGGGCACCGAGATCGTCGGGGTCGGTGGTGAGCACGACCGGGGCGGACTGCCGAGCGGCGAAGGCGACCACGATCGCATCGACTGCGGAGATCGACCCCGCTCGGTTGGTTGCAGTGCGCAACGCGGCGGCCTCGCGGGCCAGCGACTCGTCGACGTCGTGTACCTGGCACATGCGGAGAAGTTGGTTCGCGTGGAAGTCGTGCCGGTGGTCCCCGGTGAGTGATTCAGCGAGCACGACAGCTGGCACCTGCGGCGGCCATGCGCCGATGTGCCGCAGTTCGGCCAGCCGGGCCCGCTGCCGAACGAGCGCCGACACACCACCCGAATCGAGCACGAGCGTCACGCGCTGGCCTGCTTCTCGGCGGGGGCACCCTTGAGCAGGCGATCTACCCACTCCTTGGCCTCGGCCCGCTCCTCGGCTCGGATCGGCCCCAACTCGGCCTCCATTTCGGCCAGGTACACGTCGAGCATCGCGATCTTGCGCAAGCGGTCGAGCTCGAACGCCACGGCGCCACTGGCCAGCCGCGACACGTTGAGCCCCTGCTTCCGAGCCTCGTCGACCAGCTCGTCCGGGATGGTGATGTTCACCCGCGCCATGCGCACACCATACACACTAGTGCCGGGCGGATTCAAGCGGTGAGCGCAACGAGCTCGGCGAGTTTCTCCGATGGTGTCATGTAGCCGAGGGTCTTGCGCGGTCGGTTGTTGAGACTGTCAGCGATGCGGGCCAACTCCTCGACGCTGTGAACGGCGAGGTTGGTGCTCTTGGGCATGTACTGGCGCAGCAGCCCGTTGGTGTTCTCGTCGGTCCCGCGCTGCCATGGCGAGTGCGGATCACAGAAGTAGACCGGCACCCCAGTGGCCACGCTGAACTTGGCGTGAGCCGCCAACTCCTTGCCCTGATCCCAGGTGATCGATCGCATCAACGCGTCCGGCAAGGTAGCGATCGCGGTCGACATGGCGGTGTTGACATCGAGAGCGGTCTTGCCGTTCGCCAGGTGCAACAACAGCACGAACCGCGTCGACCGCTCGACCAGGGCGCCCACTGCAGAACGGTTACCGGTACCCAGGTTCAGATCACCCTCCCAATGCCCGGGCACCGCCCGATCGTCAGCCTCAGCAGGCCGTTCCGAGATCATCACCATCCCCGGGATCTGCCCGCTGGTGCCGCCGCCGCCATGGCGGACTCGGCGCTGAGCGCGCCCGGAACGCAGACAGCGGTGCAGCTCACGGCGCAGCTCACCACGACCTTGAACGAACAGCGACTGGTAGATCGTTTCGTGACTCACCTGCATCATCGGATCATCCGGGAACTCCCGTCGCAACCGGCCAGCAATCTCATCAGGCGACCACATCTCGATCAGCCAGGCCGTCACCAAACACACCAACCGTGGGTTCGCCAACTTCGGTTCCTTCGGCCGGCGGGCCTGCCGACTCGCGCGGGTATGCACCGCGTAGGCCCGATACTCGACACGACCACCGTTGGCGTTCACCTCACGCGACACCGTCGACACCGAAGGCCCAACCCACCGGCGATCCGAGTGAACGACAAGCCGGCCACCAAGCCGACACGAATCTCCTCACGCTCAGCAACCGACAACCAGCCCGGACCAGGCGACCACGGCAACGGAACCGCCGCCCATGGTTCCGCACCCGCGGGGTCTGGGCGGTCAGAAGCGACACGAATCGCGCCCGACCGGCGACCACCACTGACGCGTCCCTTCACGCGGGGCGCATGGACGACTACGCTGAGTGTGTGAAGCGGAGAGCCGCAGTCGGGGCGGTGGTGGCCAGCGTGCTGCTGGCCTCGGGTGCGCGCGCCGAGACGGTGAACGCGCCAGCCGTCGTCACGGCGTACGCGGTGCGCCTCGATCTCGGCCGCGGGCCGAGCATCGGTGGGTGCCGCGTGTTCCCCACGGACAACGCGTGGAACCTGAACATTCGCGCTGCGCCCCAGCGAGCCCGCAGCGCGCAGACCATCGCCTTCATCCAGGCCCACGGCGGCGACTTCCTGCACGCCGACTTCGGCGAGAACCAGACCTACGGGCTGCCCTACGTGGTGGTGCCCCAGAACCAGCCGCTCGTGCCGATCGCGTACGACGCGTACGGCGACGAGAGCGACCCCGGCCCGATGCCGATCCCGCTGAACGCGCCGGTGGAAGCCGGCAGCGACCGGCACGTGCTGGTGCTGCGGCAGGGAACCTGCGACCTGTTCGAGTTGTACGGCGCACGCCGCACCACGAACGGCTGGGTCGCACAGAGTGGCGCCCGGTTCGACCTGAACAGCAACGCGCTGCGTCCGATGGGATGGACGAGCGCAGACGCCGCTGGCCTGCCGATCACACCCGGCCTGGTGCGCTACGAGGAGGTCGCAAGCGGCCACGTCGACCACGCCATCCGGGTGACATTCGACGTGACGCAGGCCGGGTTCATCCTGCCAGCCACCCACATGGCATCATCCACGACGAGCGCGGACGCACCGCCGATGGGACTTCGACTGCGCCTGTCGGCTGCGTACGACGTCTCCAGTCTCACGGGTCAGGCGCGGGTGCTGGCCGTCACCATGCAGAACTTCGGGTTCATCGTCGCCGACAACGGCAGCAACTGGTTCTTCCAAGGCGCGCCGAGCCCCTACTGGAACGACAGCGAGTTGAACCAACTGAAGGGCATCCCTGGGACTGCCTTCGAGGTGGTGGACACGGGGCCGGTGCGCAACGGGTGATGTCGTCCGTTCATCTGCGCGACTACAGTTCCGTGACGGATGAGTGACGTGACCTTTACCCACCTCGACCCCGCGGGTCGGGCCCGGATGGTCGACGTGACCCCCAAAGAACCCACGCATCGCCGGGCGGTCGCTCGCGGCAAGGTGTTCATGAAGCCGGAGACCACGACGGCCGTGATGAACCGTGAGGTCAAGAAGGGCGATGTGCTGGCCGTGGCCCGAGTCGCCGCGATCATGGCGGCGAAACGCACCAGTGACGCGATTCCGTTGTGTCACCCGCTCCTCATCGGTGCCGTGCACGTCAACTTCGAGGTCGCCGACGACTTCATCGAGATCGAGGTGCAGGTCGACACCGTCGATCGCACCGGCGTTGAGATGGAGGCCCTGCATGCCTGCTCGGTGGCCGCCCTCACCATCTACGACATGTGCAAGTCGGCCGACAAGGGCATGGTGATCGGCGAAATCGCCCTCTGGGAGAAAACCGGGGGCAGGTCGGGTACGTACCGCCGACCCGCTAACATTGCGACAGTCGTTACGAATGTAGTAGAACCGTAATGAAACAGATGCCCACAGTTCCCTCCCAGTTCATCTGGGCCCCGGGGCAATATGGCATCAGGAGATCGAACGTGAACAACTTGAACATCGACATTCCGGCTCTGATCGCAGGAGGCATCTGATGCAACCTGTGGTACTGCTCGCCGTTGCCGCCGTCTGGGCTGCTGTCATCATTCCGCCGCTGCTCCGCTCACGCGTCGAGAACCGGCCGAACTCGTCGGTCTCCGACTTCCGTCGTCAACTCTCCACCCTGCAGCGCGCCGTGCCCACCCGCACGATGGTGCCGATGCGCGGTATGGGCCGTCCGCTCACGCAGGCGCCTCAGCAGCGGCAGATGAGCGGCCAGGTTCGCCGCTCGCCCAACGAGCAGCAGGCCCGCCAGGACATGCACGAAGGCTCGCTGCGTGGTACGCGCAACGACGACAGCACTCGCTCGCATCGTACGGCGCATCTGCACAAGGTGAGCCAGCGTGAGGTCACCCGCCGACGCCGCGCGAACGTGGTGTTCATGCTCGTCCTCACGGTGGGCATCAGCGGCTTCCTCGCTGCCACCACCCACTCCAGCGGACTGGTGTACATCTTCGCCCTGTCGTTCATCTCGCTCTGCGGGTACTGCTACAAGCTTGTGCAGATCCGCAACTACGAGATGGACCGGTCGTACAGCGACCACACCTGGTTCAACGCCGCCTGATCCCGCTACACTTCGGGCTTCCAACGGGGGTGTAGCTCAGTTGGCAGAGCGCAACAATCGCACTGTTGAGGCCAGGGGTTCAATTCCCCTCACCTCCACCCTTGGACACGCAGGCCCTTCCTTCGGGAGGGGCCTCGTGCGTTTCTGGATAGCGTTTCTCGCACTCGAAGGGAGGTCCGTGTGGACCGCATCTTGATCGATGACCTGCGCGTCATGACGGTGATTGGCGCACTGCCGCACGAACGCGAAATCGCGCAGCCGATCCGTATCGACCTCTCGATCGGCGTCGACCTGCACGAGGCCGGCCGCAGCGACGAACTCAACGCCACCGTGCACTACGGCCTGGTGTGCGAGCGCATCACCGAGATGGCCCGCGAGAGCAAGGACATCCTGCTCGAACGTCTGGCTGCGAAGGTCGCCGATGTCGTGCTGGAGTTCGACCTCGTCGATGAGGTCGAGGTCAAGGTCACCAAGCTGCGTCCGCCGGTGCCCGAGGCTGTGGAGAGCACGGCGGTGATCATCACCCGCACCCGCGCCGAAGCCGCCGCGCCGCCGCTGGTGTCGCACACCGCCTACATCGCCCTCGGTAGCAACCTGGGCGACCGCGAGCGCTACTTGCGGTTCGCTGTTCGCGAACTCGGCAACGTGGTGAGCATGTCACAGGTGTTCGAGACCGCCCCGGTGGGAGGCCCCGAGGATCAGGGCGCGTATCTGAACATGGTCGTGCAGATCGAGACGCCGATCGACCCCTACGCGCTCATCCGCCGCTGCCAGCGCATCGAGGCCAACGCATTGCGTCAGCGAATCGTGCACTGGGGCCCGCGCACACTTGATGTCGATGTGTTGTTCTACGACGATGTGCGCATCACCAGCGAGCACCTCACGTTGCCGCACCCGCGTATCTTCGAGCGTCGCTTCGTGCTCGCGCCGCTCAGCGAAGTGGCCCCGCAGCTGTGCCCGGCCGACTGGGAGGCCACGTTGCCGCCCAGCGATATCTACCCACGCGGGCCACTCAACCTCTGAGAACGGTGCTCAGCTGAGCAGCCGGCGCTCGAACGAGCGCACCTTGGCGGGGTAGTGCACGCGGCCGAACTCGGGACGATTGCGGATGACGATCTCCAGCAGTTCGTCGTGCTGCGCGGTCTCCTTCCACGGCAGCGCGATGTACAGCGGCAGTCCGAACACGCGCATCGCGTCGAGGTTGCTGTACACCTGCTTCTGGTAGAGGTAACGCTCCTCCCACGGCCAGTTGCTGGGAGCGAAACCGGTGCCTGGGTCGAGTACGCACCGTTGGCGCAGGCCGTAGCGGTCGGCGTCGCGGAGACGGGCGTCGAAGAACTCGATAATCGTTTCCACCGGGTCGCGACGAACCATCTCCATCGCCCTCGGGTTCGGCCCGCTGAGGAACGGGACGATGATCGGCACGTCAAAGTCGGCGGCGACCTGCCACATCCCGTCGCTCTGCATACCATCCGCAGCGTTGATGACGGTGACACCGTGCTGCAACGCCAGGCGAGCGACCTCGGGGCGCCACGTGTCGACACTGACGGGCACTCCCAGCGCTGCCAGCGCCGGCACGATGTCCTTCAAACGGTCCCATTCGGCGGTCCACGGGACGACCTCGGCGATGTCGGTGCTGCCCTGCCCGCCAAGGTCGATGCCGTCGGCCCCCTCCGCCAACAACTGCGTCGCACGAGCCAATGCCTGGTCGGCGGTGGTGGCGATCGAGTCGGTGTTCAGCGAGTCGGGGCTGGCGTTGACGACGCCGTAGAGGAACATTCCATCCGGTTGCATTGTGGTCAGGGTAGTGGGGCGTCTACTTGTGCGCTTTGCAGATTGAATGGTCCCGTGGGTTCCGTCCGGCTGTTCGAAATCGACAACTGCACCATGGAGACGGTGATGCAGGCCAAGGGTTCGAAGACCGTGTCGCTGTGCATCCCCTGCCGCGATGAGGCCGCCACGATCGGCCCGCTGGTCAGCATCATCCGTGCCGAACTGATGAAGCGTGTGCCGTTCGTCGATGAGTTGCTCGTGCTCGACGACCGCAGCACCGACGACACCGCTCGCGTTGCCGCCAGCGCTGGCGCAACCGTGGTGCCGATCGAACAGATTCATGCCCGCCATGGCGAGGGCCACGGCAAGGGCAATGTGCTGTGGGCCAGCTTGGCCGCCAGCAATGGTGACTTCGTGGTGTGGGTGGACGGCGACATCACCAGCTTCGAACCGCACTGGATTACCCGCCTGCTGGCGCCGATGCTCGACGACGAATCGGTGGCGCTGGTGAAGGCCGTGTCACACCGCCCCACGCAGTTGGGCGGCGGCGGTCGCACCACGGAGTTGGTGGCCCGTCCGCTGATGTCGCTGTACTACCCGGAGCTCACCGGCCTGCACCAGCCGCTCGCCGGCGAGTACGCCGGTCGTCGTTCGGTGCTCGAGCAGCTGCCGTTCGTGCAGGGCTGGGGTGTGGAGATCGCGATGCTCATCGATGTGGCCCGCCGCTACGGCCCCGAGGCGATCGCGCAGATCGACCTCGGTACCCGCGAGCACCGCCACCGTTCGCTGCACGCGCTGTCCGTGCAGGCTGCCGAAGTAATGGCCACGATGTTGGGCCGTGTGCCCGATGGCAGCCTGCTGCACGACCCGTCGCCGGTGTTGCGTCGGGCCGACGGTTCGTCGGTGCCGCTGAACCTGGCCGAGCGTCCTCCGCTCGCCTGGCTCTCGCGCTAGTTCGGTAGTTCCCTGTCAGGTGCCGCGCTGGGAGCGTAGTGCGTGGCTCTGTACCCGAGTCGCTTGCAGATTGCGCTGAAACTGCATCGGGTCGCGGCGGCGGTCGGTGCGAATGTGCTCGAGGTCGAGGTGCTGCTTGCCCGGAGCGTGCGCCGCGTCGCCGGTCGGCCGTTCGGCGTGGATCACCTTGTGAGGCGTATGTGGCATGGTCATCGTGTCCACCTCCACGCTCATCGTGTGCCGGGCGCTGGCGATCGGTCAGGGTCGATGGTCCTGTGTCTGTCGACTACCTTGTCACACCCTCATGCGACACTTCGCACATGAGTTCTGTTCGGGTTCCGGGGGTCGAGGAGGTGCGGGCGATGTCGCCTGCCGATCTCGAGGCGTTGGCCCGTGAACTGGATGGTCAGCGTCGTGCGGTGGAGTCGGCGTTGGCGTTGGTGGTTGCAAGGGTCGAGGAGGTCGGGGCGTTCCGTCGTGATGGGCATCGTGGCGCGCGGGCGTGGGGAATGTCCGCGTGCAACTGGTCGTTGCCCGAAGCAGCACGGTTCGTGAAGGCCGGCCACCTGCTCCAGCGGTTTGGGTCGGCGTCGGGGTTGGGTGTTGCCCAGTTGCATGCGTTGGCGGCGGTGGCTGCGAACCCGCGTGTGCAGCCGCATTTGGATGAGGCCGAGGAACTGTTGGTCGGCCAGGCCGCGGTGCTCGATTTCGAGGACTACTCAGTGTTGCTGCGGGCGTGGGAAGCCGCCGCCGACCCGGATGGCGCACACCTGGATCACGAACGCGCGCATCGCGAACGCGAGGCATCGCTCGCGCAGGTGGGTGTGAAGTCGTATCTGAACGCGCACGGCGGTGCAGCGGCCGGCGTCCAGTTGCGCGAGATCTTGGACGCGTTCACACACTCGGAGTTCTTGGCCGATTGGGAGACAGGTCGGGCCGAGCACGGTGAGGCGATGTCGGCCAGTCGCATGGTGCGCACCGAACGCCAACGTCGTTTCGATGCGCTGGTCGCGATCTTCACCGCCGCTGCAGCGTCGGGTGTGTTGGGTGCATCACAGCCGACGGTCAACGTGTTCTGCGACCAAGCCGTTCTGGAACATGCGGTCGTGACCGCGTTGGGCGGTTCAGCTGAACCGCTCGACCCGAGCGTGCCGCACCGTTGCGAAACGTCGCACGGGGTGCAGTTGGATCCGCTCGACGTGCTGATCGCCGCCGCGCTCGGGCATGTGCGCCGGGTCGTACTCGATTCGGCGGGTGTGGTGATCGACATCGGTCGCAAACAACGCCTGTTCACCGGTGCGTTGCGCGAGGTGCTGTTGGCGCTCGAACGCCACTGCTTCGGCCCCGGCTGTCACCACCCACCACGCCAGGTCGACCACGTACTGCCGTGGGCACGAGGCGGGCTGACCGACCCGGCGAACGCCGGCCCCGCCTGCGGCCATCACAACCGATGGCGCACCCGCGGCTACACCACGTGGCGCGACGCCGATGGCCACTGGCACCACCAACGCCCCGACGGCACCGAGATCGGCTGGCGCTCGGCGCTGCCTGTTGCCGGGTCGTGACGGCCCCGTGCGGTGAGTGACTCTGAGGCTCACGCACCCAGGGCGGCAAGTTCCTTCATCAGGCGTTGCACACTCACCGAGCGAGGGGTGCCCAACTGTTGGGCGAAGACGGCGACGCGCAGCTCTTCCAGTAGCCAGCCGACCTCGACGATCTCGGGCGTCACCTCGTCACGGTGCAGGCGGCGCAGGAACGAGACGTAGCGACGCTCGAGCGCGGCGATGTCGCGCAACCTGGCGGCGTCTTTGTGTGGGTCTTCCGGCAGCTTCGTGAGGCGGTGGTCGATGGCCTTCACGTAGCGCAGCACATCGCGCAGGCGGGCGGCACCGGTGGCAGCGACGAAGCCGGAGCGGACGAGCCGGTCGAGCTGCGCGCGAGCGTCGTCGGCGCCGGCGACGACGGCTGGGGCAACGAGCCGTTCGAGTCGCTGGCGCACCGCCGCCGCAGCGACGAACACCTGGCCCGTGACCCCGAGTGCCGTGGCGGCGCGGTCGGGCAACTCCGAGCGGCCCAACGCAGCCAGCGCGCTGAAGCCCGCAGCGGTGTGTGGCACCTCGCCGAACAGGGTGAGCACCTCATCGGCCGCGGCGAGCAGGCAGTCATCTTCGAGGCCATCGAGCGCCACCTTCGCCCGTGCCACCGCCAACTTGCCGTCGTTGGTGAGATCGCGCTGGATCGCCCGCTTGCCGACGGGTACGGACAGCAGCAGCAGCCTGCGCACGCCGCCGCGCATCACCTTGGCCTGCAGCGTGGGCGAGGTGAACACGCGGACGCTGACGCTGTCGCTGTCGTCGAGCAGCGCCGGGTAGCCGCGCACCACCACACCACCTCGGTCGGTCGACACCTCGGTGGGCAGGTCGCCGACGTCCCAGGTGGTGATGCCCGTGCGCTCGTCAATGGGCGCAGCCTGAGCGACAGCAATGCGTTGGCGGGCGGACAACTCGCGCTGCAACACGGCGAGGCTCTTGCCGGTGGCCAACGGTGTGCCGTCTTCGGAGTCGACGGAGAACGACAGGCGGAGATGGCCCGGCACCTTGGTGGCATCGAACACCGACACGGGCACGCGCACGCCGGTGGTCTCCAGGACGACGGCCGCGATCGCAGCGGCCAACGAGGTGCCGTCCTCCCACCCGCTGGCTGACCCCAGCGAGGCGCACACCTTGTCGACGACATCGTTCATCGGGGTGAGCTCGCGCCGGTGCTCCTTGGGCAACGCGCGCAGTAGCGCGCCAACCATCTCGTCGCGGAAGCCGGACACGTTCCAGTCGAAGCCCACGTCGGTGATCTGGTTCAGCGCTGCCAGTGGCAGGTGCACGGTGGCGCCGTCGAGCGGGTTGCCGGGGTCGAACCGATAGGTGACCGTCAGCTGCATCGAGTCGTGCTGCCAGACGGTGGGGAAGTCGTGAACGCTGCCGACGGCACCGCGGGTGAAGTCGTCCATCGTCATCGTCAACAGCTCCGGCTGCCCCGCACGCGCCTCCTTCCACCACTTGTCGAAGTGGCGTGTGGTGACGACCTCCGGGCCGAGACGCGCGTCGTAGAAGCGGAAGATGGCTTCGTCGTCCACCACCTCTGGGCGGCGCACACGCTCGGCCCAGCCAGCGAGGTCGGCGAGGAACCGCTTGTTGCGCTCGTAGAACTTCTGCTGGGTCTGCCATTCACCGGCGACGAGTGCGTTGCGGATGAACAGTTCGCGGGCACCGGCGAGGTCGACCCGGTCGTAGCCCACTGTGCGGTTGCTGACGATCGGCAGTCCGTACAGCGTGACGGTCTCACTGCACACGGCCCCACCACGGCGTGCATCCCAGCGGGGTTCGCTGTACGAACGACGTACAAGGTGCCCGGCCAAACTCTCGGCCCACTCGGGCTGTACCGCCGCGACGACGCGACCCCATAGGCGGTTCGTTTCCACCAGTTCGGCAGCGATCACCCACTTCGGCAGGGCCTTACCAACCGCCGACTCGCGCCCGATCATGAACTTCGACCCGTGGGCACCCTTGTACTCGCGGGTGGTGCCGTCACGTGCACCGAGGTGACTGAGCAGACCCGAGAGCATCGCCTGGTGTACGCGGTCGGGGTGGCTCTCCGTCACGCCTCCGCCGGCATGGCGGATACCCAACTGGCCGGCGACCTGGCGCAACTGGCTGAACAGATCGTGCCACTCGCGCACGCGCAGGTAGTTGAGGTATTCGCTACGGCACAGCTTGCGGAACTGGCTGCTGTTCAGCGCCTGCTGCTGTTCGCGCAGGTAGTCCCACAGCTTCACAAGCGTCAGGAAGTCGCTGCCGGGAACCTCGAAGCGGCGGTGCAGTTCGTCGGCTGCAACGCGATGTTCGGCGGGGCGCTCACGCGGGTCCTGAATGCTGAGCGCAGCAGTGATCACCAGCACCTCGCGCACACAGCCGTGGCGGTCGGCCTCCAGCACCATCCGCCCCAGGCGTGGGTCGACGGGCAGGCGTGCGAGCCGTGTGCCCAGCGGTGTCAGCCGTTGTGCTGCAGCATCGATCGCGCCGAGCTCCTCCAGAAGGGCGTAGCCGTCACGGACCGAGCGCGAGTCGGGCGGATCGAGGAACGGGAAGGCCCCCACGTCGCCGAGACCGAGGGCCGTCATCTGCAGGATCACCGACGCGAGGTTGGTGCGCAGGATCTCGGGTTCCGTGAACTCGGGGCGCTCGGCGAAGTCGTCCTCGTCGTAGAGGCGGATGCAAACACCGGGTGCGACACGGCCACAACGACCAGCACGCTGGTTGGCAGAGGCTTGCGACACCGGTTCGATGGGTAGCCGTTGCACCTTCAGGCGGTGGCTGTAGCGCGAGATGCGGGCGGCACCGGCGTCGACCACGTAGCGCACACCCGGCACGGTGAGCGATGTCTCGGCGACGTTCGTGGAGAGCACGATGCGGCGGCCACGGTGCGACTGCCAGATGCGGTGCTGTTCGACAGCCGACAGACGGGCGTAGAGCGGCAGCACTTCCAGACTCGGGTCGTGGCGGCGCAACGCGTCGGCCGTGTCGTGGATCTCGCGCTCACCGGACAGGAACACGAGCACATCGCCGTCGCCCTCCAGCGCCAGTTCGTCGACCGCGTCGATGATCCCCTGCACTTGATCGGTCGCCCCGTGCTCTTCGGTCTCGAGCGGTCGATACCGCATTTCGACCGGATACGTGCGACCGCTGACCTCGATGATCGGCGCATTGCTGAAGTGTTCGCTGAAGCGGGCCGTGTCGATGGTGGCGGAGGTGACGATCAGCTTCAGATCGGGGCGCTTGGGTAGCAACTGCGCGAGATAGCCCAACAGGAAGTCGATGTTCAGGCTGCGCTCGTGGGCCTCGTCGATGATCAGCGTGTCATAGCGGCGCAGCATCCGGTCGCGCTGGATCTCGGCCAGCAGGATGCCATCGGTCATTACCTTCACCAGCGTCGTGTCGCTGACCGTGTCGGTGAAGCGCACCGTGTAGCCGACGGCGGTGCCCAGCTCCGTGCCCAACTCTTCCGCGACGCGTTCGGCGATGGTGCGCGCCGCCATACGCCGGGGCTGCGTGTGGCCCACCAAGCCGGTCACCCCGCGGCCGAGTTCGAGACACAGTTTGGGTAACTGCGTGCTCTTGCCCGAGCCGGTCTCGCCAGCGACGATCACTACCTGATGGTCGCGGATCGCGGCGAGCAGATCGTCGCGCCGATCGGCCAGCGGTAAGCCTGGCGGGCACTGCAGCTTCCCGGCGGCGCGGAGCGACTCGACGTTGGCGGCGCGGCGTTCCATCCGGACAGCATGGCAGCCGCGGGCCGGAATGAGGCTCGTAGAATCGCACGTGTGACACCGAAGTGGACCACCTTCCTGCCGGTCGCTTCGGTGGTGGCAGCCGCCGCGTTGTTCGCCGCCTGCGGACAGGACCGGGCGCCCGATGTACCGATGAGCGAGGGTCAGGTGATCGTGATCAACAGCGGTTGCTCGGCCTGCCACGGCACTGAGGGGCAAGGCGGTATGGCGCCGTCATGGAACGGCATCTACATGGACCAGATCACGCTGGAGGACGGTTCGAAGGTGATCGCCGATGAGGCCTATCTCATCCGCTCGATCAAGGATCCGACGGCACAACAGGTGAAGGGTTTCAGCATCATGCCCCCGAACACGCTGAGCGATGCCCAGATCCAGTTGGTGATCGGCTACATCAAGTCGCTGAAGTAGCGCCGCGAGCGGGTGCTACAACGGCCAGCGCCAGTGCGGCAAGACCGAAGGCGGCGGCCACTGGACCGCTGGCGATGGCTGCTGCCGACACTGCGCGATCGAACCAGCCGGGCGCGTCGTTGGGCAGCAGTGCATGGGTGAAACCGTCGCGGCGCAGCCAGCCCCACAGGAACAGGTTGACGCCGGCGATCGTGAGCAGCGCCGCTTTGGTGAGCATCGAGCGAATGAACACCATCGCTGTAGTGGCCAGTGTCGCGGCGAGTGGCATCAGGAACCAGACCACCTTCGGCCCTGTGGAAGTGGGCAGCGACGCGTACTGCCACCACCCGACGATGGTGGCGACTCCGGCAATCAACGCAAGCCCGGCCTCGGGCCATCGTGAGCGCCGAACCAAGCCGACGAGGAGCGCCACAGCGAAGCCTCCGGCGGCGCCGAACCACACCGGCAGGCGCGATGCGGCGGGGTTCCAGATGGATTCGACCGTCACCTTCACGTCGATCTGGTCGACCGTCATCCGTAGCTGCGAGCGCAACACCACATCGCCCGGCCGCTTGCCGGGTGGGCGCACGTTCGCCATCCAGTGAATGCGATGGTCGTGCCAGGCGTAACGCCCGTCGGACGCGACACTGTGCCAGTCCTCCGGGGCGTGCTCGTCGAAGCCTGCAGGGAGACTGCCTCCGTACCGTGACCCGCTGAGTGCGAATGTGGGCGACGACTGATTTTCGAACACCGTGCCGTCACCTTCGTAGCGCAAGTACTGCTCGCCCTGGTAGCCGTAGACGACCACGGTGGTACCGGCATCGACCTGCAGCAGCAGGAACGAGTCGCCACCGATCACCGAGGGATGGATGGTGTCCGTGGGTGGGTCGATGGCGATGACGCTGCTGCGGTAGTCGGTTGGGCCGGGTGCGTCCGCCAGCGCCGCGGCTGGGGGCGCCATGAAGATCACCAAGGCGGTGATCATCGACATGCGGAGAAACCGGCGTATCACGATCCCTAGTCTTCGCGCGCAGTGGTGCATCTGTCACGCCATCCGCTGGAAAGACCGCGAGTCCGGTGGTCAGCTCTTGGGAACCAGCACCGCACCCATGACGTGGATGACGCCGTTGGTGGCCTGCACGTTCTGGACGAGGATCGGGTTGCCGTCGATGTTGTACACCTTGCGCGTGGTCTGGACGCCGTTGACGGTGACCGTCTCTTCAGTGATGGTGACCGTCAGCGTGTCGCCGGCGACCGTGGTGAGCTTCTGGCCATCGGTGAGTTGATCGAGCGTGATCTTGCCAGCGACCACGTGGTGGGTGAGCACCGTGGTGAGCAGTGCCATATTGGTGGTCACGGCGGTGACCGTGGCGGCGGGCAGTGCCTCGAAGCCGGCATCGGCCGGAGCGAAGACCGTGAACGGGCCGGCGCTCTTCAGCGTGTCGACCAGGCCAGCCTTGGTGACGAGAGCGACCAGCGTGCCGAAGCAGCAATCCTTGAAGGCAACCGCGGTGTCGACGATGTCGCCGATGGCCGGCACCAGGACATCGTTCATGATGTAGACGAAGCCGTTGGTGGCTTCGACGCCGGGGCCGACCAGGTTGCCGTCCACGTAGAACGCATCGCCGACCTTGGTGACCGTCAGCTTGTCGCCCGCGAGCGTGGTGAGCTCACCTGCAGCCAACTGGTCGGGGCTGATCGCGCCGTCAACGATGTGGTGCTTCAGTACCGTGGCGAGCAGAGCGCCGTCAGAGGCATCCTGCACGAGGTGCAGCATGTCGACGGGCAGCTTGGCGAACGCCCCGTCGGTGGGAGCGAAGACGGTGAACGGACCGCCACGCAGGGCATCGACCAGGCCGGCATCGACCGCCAGGCCGGCCAGCTCGGTGAACATGTGGTTGGTGAGCGCCGTGGCGACGATGTCGCCCATCGGCAGCGGTGTTTCTGTCGTGGCGGTGCTGCCACCGGCGCCGCCCGTGCCGTCGGTGACGGCAGCAGCGGTGGTGGTGACCGCGTCGTTCTTGTCGTTGGAGCAGGCGGCCGCCGTGATGGCGAGGAGACCGAGCACCGCAACGGCAACACGATGGGAACGAGGACGAGGGGTCTGGCGATTCACGAACACGCATGCGACGTTACTCCCATGAAACCCAGCAACAAGCAGGGGCACACGGCCCGCGCGGTCGGGACTAATGGCCCTAAGACGAGTGGCTCTACACTCGCCAGATGCCCGATTTGGAGCTGGAGTACACGCCGAGTTCACGTGCTGGCGGCAGCGCCGACCCGTACGTTGCCGACTGGCGGAAGCGGAGCCGAATGGCCCGTACCGAGCTGGCGCACGGCTTGGTGGAGCTCGATGGTGGCAGCCTGCTGATGCCGAACGCGCCTGGCGCGCCGCTGCTCGTGTTCATCCACGGTGGGTACTGGCAGGCGCTCAGTGCCAACGACTCGCTCTTCCTGGCGCCGGCCCTGTACCGGCTCGGGTGGTCGTATGCCACGCTGGAGTATCCGTTGGCCCCAGGTGCCGATCTGGGGCAGATGGCGACCGCATGTGGTGCTGCGCTGACCGCTGTGTCTGCCCACCCGGGTCTGCAGCCCTCGATGATCGTGCTTGCCGGGCACTCCGCCGGTGCGCACTTGGCGGCGATGGTGGCGCTCGCCCGAGAGGCGCCGGTGCCGATCGACCGTCTGGTGCTGGTCAGCGGTGTGTACGACCTGCGACCGCTGGTGCACACGAGCGTCAACGAGCCACTCGGCATGGATGACGGTTCCGCTGCTGCCGTCAGCCCGGCGTTGTTGCCACGAACTGGTGCGGTCGGTGAGGTTGTGGTCGCTTGGGCCGCCGACGACACCGAAGCGTTCGCCGAGCAGAGCCGGGCCTATGCGGCCGGCCTGCGAGCGGCCACGCTGTGCTGCCCTGGCCGCCACCACTTCGACATCGTCGACGATGTGGCCGACCCGACCACACCGCTGGGCGCGGCGACGCTCAGACTCTGAACTCGTACCACTGCACCCCGGCAGCGGGCTGCGGACTCAGCTGGAGCTCGAGGTGCAGAGTGGCTCCACTGGCGATGCCGTGCAGGGTGACCGCTCCGCTGGTGGCCCGTTCTGGTCGGATCTCGTCGATCACGAGCTGGCCGTGCAGCTCGATGATCCGGGCGATGCCAGCCGCCCGGTGAGCGAACGACTCGTCGAGCGCCACGTTGTCGGCGAACAGCGCGCGGGCGGTGTCGTCGTTCCAGTCGTTCAACAGAAACACCAGTTGGTCGGCGGCGGCGTTGAGCAGCGGCGCCACCAGCGGAGCGGCCGTCGGCACGCGGCCGTGCTCGTGTAACACGTGCAGCATCTGCAGGGTGAGGGCCGACATCGGCGCGTATGTGGTGTTCGCCAGGGCGATCGCCCCGACCCTCCGGCCGGCGACCCAGCGCATGTTGCTGCCATAGCCCGGCAGCCCGCCGGAATGAGCCACCACGTGGCCAAGTACGGCGTCGTCGCGCAGGTTGAGTCCGAAGCCGTAACCGGTAGGGCTGTGGTGGCCGGCCAACTCGGCGATGCCGATGTAGGTCTGCGTGCGCTGCATCTCGCGGCGAGACGCAGCCGACAACAGCGCGTCGTCGGCGTGCGAGAGGTTCGCCGCATCGAGGAACATCGCCCAGGTTGCCAGGTTGGCGACGGTGCTCCACAGGCCACCCATCGGGGCGATCTCACCGTCACCCAATGGGGCAGGGAGGTCGGGAATGATCGACCCGTCCTGTACGCGGTGAGGGCGCGCCCAACGGTCGTGCCCGGGTTGCAGCCAGGTGGTGTCGTGCATGCCCAGTGGCAGCAGGAAACGTTGGGTGATGTGCTCCTGCACACTCCGTCCGGTGACGCGCTGCACTACTCGGCCGATCATGGCGAACCCGAGATTGCTGTACTCGAAGTGGTCGCCGGGGCGACACGCGAACGTGGGGCCCTCGGCGTACAGGAGATCGATCTCGTCAGCGGTGATGTCGAGGTGCCGGTCGGCCCAGGCATCGTCCGTGGCCAGCCCGGAACTCATCGACAGCAGATGGCGCAACGTGATCGGGGCAGACCCGGCAGGGCCGCACACAGTGGCCAACTCTGGTGCGTGGCGGGACACCGGGTCGTCGAGGCCGAATGCACCCTCGTCACGTAGCGCGAGCACGGCCGCCGTCGTAAAACTCTTCGTCATTGACGCGATGCGGTACACCGTGTCGGCCGCGTGCTGCTCGGTGAGGATGCCGTTCTCGATCACACCCCACGCAATCGATTCGCACCGCTCATCGCGGGCAGTGTTCGCGACGAGTTCGCGGATCACAGAGCCCCGAGAATGGCCGCAGTGAGTTCTTCGTAGGTGTGGGTGGCGCCGAACTGGGGGAACTGCGCGGTGATTGCGTCGGGGGCGTGGAACCAGAATCCGGCGTCGGCGGCACCCAGCATCGCAGCGTCGTTGTACGAGTCGCCGGCAGCGACAACCCGATAGTTGAGCGAGCGGAAGGCTTCGACTGCGTGGCGTTTCTGGTCGGGCATGCGCAGCGCATAGTCGACGATGCGATCGTCACGCACGATCAGCTGATGACAGAGGATGGCGGGCATCCCCAACTGGCGCATCAGCGGTGCGGCGAACTGTTCGAACGTGTCGCTGAGAATGATCACCTGGGTGCGGGCACGCAGTTCGTCGAGGAATGCCCTGGCACCTTGCATCGGTTCGAGTCCGGCGATGACATCGGTGATCGTGCTCATCGACAGCCCGTGTTCTTCGAGCAGTGCCAGACGTCCGCGCATCAGCACGTCGTAGTCGGGTTCGTCGCGTGTGGTGCGCCGCAGTGCCTCGACGCCGGTGCGCTCGGCCACGGCAATCCAGATCTCGGGCACCATCACGCCCTCGAGGTCGAGGGTCACGAGGGTCTGTTGCGGGGCGAGTGTGGAGGTCACGGTCGCCTATTCTGTCGGGTCATGCTCCAGAGCACCATGCAAGACGATTATCAGCTGACCATCAAACCGATCTTTCAGTACGGGCGCCAGGTGCACGCGAACCGCAAGATCATCACCTTCACCGGTGACGGCTACGTGGAGAGCACCTTCGCCCAGGTGGCTGATCGGGCCGATCGGTTGGCTGCTGCGCTCACCCGGCTAGGGGTGCAACAGGGTGACCGCGTCGGCACGTTCCTCTGGAACAACCAAACGCACATGGAGGCCTATCTCTGCATCCCGACGATGGGTGCCGTGCTGCACACGCTGAACATCCGGCTGTTCCCCGAGCAGCTCGCGTTCGTCATCAACCATGCGAACGACACGGTGATCATCGTCGACGCGTCGATTGCACCGCTGCTGGCCCGGGTTCGAGACCAGATCCCGAACGTGCGGCACATCATCGTGAAAGGTCCGGGCGACGCCTCCAGCCTCGGCGCTGGCTTGTTGGACTACGACGAGTTGCTCGCCGCCGAACAACCGGGGTTCGACTACCCCGAAGTGTCGGAGCAGTCTGGCGCGGCGATGTGTTACACGAGCGGCACCACCGGCAACCCGAAGGGTGTGATGTACAGCCACCGCAGTACGTACATGCACTCGCTGATCGTCACGTCCACCGCGAACATCGCGCTCAGCGAGCGCGACCGCATGTTGGTTGTCGTGCCGATGTTCCACGCCAACGCGTGGGGCACGCCGTACGCAGCCTGGATGGTGGGCGCGGAACTGGTGTTCCCGCAGCAGTACCTGCAGGCCGCCCCCATCTCGCGCATCATCACCGACATGCGCCCCACGATCACGGGCGCCGTGCCGACGGTGTTGAACGACCTGCTGCACAACGCGCCCGACACCGACATGTCGTCATTTCGTCTGGTGATGGCGGGTGGGTCGGCCGTGCCCCGCTCGCTGATCGACGCGTACCGCAACCATTGGAACCTGCCGATCGTGCAGGGTTGGGGTATGACCGAGACCAGCCCGGTGTGCGCCATTGGCCACCCCCCGGCCGAGATGCAGGGTCTCGAAGAGAACGACTGGCGGGTGAAGACCGGCCGGGTGTTGCCGGGTGTCGAGTTGCGCATCACCGACGACAGCGGTGTGGTGCAACCGTGGGACGGCGAGTCGCTCGGGGAGATGGAGGTGCGCGGTTCGTGGGTGACTGCCAGCTACTACGACCCCGACGGCAACTCAAACGACCCCGACAAGTTCCACGATGGGTGGTTGCGCACGGGTGATGTGGCCAGCGTGATGCCGAACGGATTCGTGATGATCAGCGACCGTGCCAAGGATGTGATCAAGTCCGGTGGCGAATGGGTCAGCTCGGTCGATCTGGAGAACACGATCATGGGCCACCCGGCGGTGCTGGAGGCGGCGGTCATCGGGGTGCCCGACGACCGCTGGGATGAGCGCCCGCTGGCCTGTGTGGTGCTGAAGCCGGGTGCCGAAGTGACCGCCGTGGAGTTGCGCCAGTGGCTCAGTGAGCGCACCGCCAAGTTCTGGTTGCCCGAGCGGTGGTCGTTCGTCAGTGAGGTGCCCAAGACCAGCGTCGGCAAGTTCGACAAGAAGGTGCTCCGGGCGCGGAACACCGCTGGGGAACTCGACGTCGAGACGATCGCCTGACGCGACCTGCCGTTCGGCACTGGCCCCGACCACCGTCTCGGGCGGGTAATGCGGGTATGGGAACCGTCACTCCGCTCACCTTGACTTCGTTCGGCGGCGTTGGCACGGTCACCGGAAGCCGTCATCTGCTGCAGTGCGGCACGTCGCGGGTCCTGTTGGACTGCGGCCTGTTCCAGGGTCTGCGCGAGTTACGCGAACGCAACTGGCGGCCGTTTCCGATCGACCCGGCCTCGCTCGATGCGATTGTCATCACCCATGCGCATCTCGATCACTGCGGTTACCTGCCGCGGTTGGTGAAACAAGGTTTCGCAGGCCCGGTGTACGTCACCTACGACACCGGCAAGTTGATGTCGGTGGTGCTGCCAGACAGCGGGCGACTGTTGGAGGAAGAAGCGGGTTACGCAAACCGCAAGGGCTACTCGCGGCACCAACCCGCGCTGCCGCTCTACACCGAGGACGACGCCTGGGCGGCGCTCGATCGCTTGCACCCGGTGGGGTTCGACGTGACGTTCGGCGTAGCGCCCGATGTCGAGGCAACGTTCCAGCCGGCCGGGCATATTCTCGGCGCGGCGGTGACGCGCCTGCGCCTGGGCGACACGACGCTGGTGTGCAGCGGCGATCTCGGCCGTGACCAACATCCCTTCCTGCGGCCGCCGGTGCCGATTGGCGACGCCGACTGGGTGATGATCGAGTCGACGTACGGCGACCGACGTCACGACAGCGACGACTCGGTCAATCGTCTTGCCGACGTGATCAATCGCACCGTCGATCGTGATGGTGTGGTGGTCATCCCTGCGTTCGCCGTGGACCGCACTGAGGTGTTGTTGTTCCACCTGCGTCGGTTGCGCGCCGCCGGTCGCATTCCGCCGGTGCCCGTGTTCGTCGACAGTCCGATGGCGCTCGCCGCGCTCACGATCTATCGCGCTGCGCTCGCCGCGCAAGTCGCCGACGTGCGGCCCGAATTCCGTGGGCACGCTGACATTCTCGACTTGCCGGACCTCGAAGAGGTGCTCGACACCGAGGGGTCGAAGGCGCTGAGCCGACGTCACGGTTCAGCGGTAATCATCGCCGGCGCAGGCATGGCCAGCGGTGGGCGAGTGGTCCACCACCTGGCGCGCTTTCTGCCTGAGGCTCGCAACACCGTGGCACTCGTGGGCTTCCAGGCGGAAGGGACCCGCGGGCGGCGCCTGCTCGAGGGGGCGACCAGCCTGAAGATCCACGGGCAGTACGTGCGTGTGCGCGCCGAGATCTGCGACCTGGCTGGGTTCTCTGTGCATGCTGACGCCGAGGAGCTCGTCGCGTGGCTGAAGACCGCCACGCGCGAGCCGAACGGGGTGTTCGTGGCGCATGGGGAACCCGCTGCCTCGCGGGCGCTGCACGACCGCATCGAACGTGAGCTGGACTGGACTGCAGTGGTGCCCGAGATAGGCGAACGCCTCAGCCTCGCGTGAGTGCTTCGCCCAAGCGGGTTTCCTCGCGGATGCGCAGCGCAGCGTTCGTGCGCTGGCGCTCGAGTACCTGGTCGAGCCACTTCCCGGCCTGCGGAATGGAATGCTCGGCGAAGAAACTCTGCACATCGGCCACATCGGCAGGGGTGGTGAGCAGTCGTACTGAGTCGACCATGCGCACGATCGCGCTGTCGGGGAACTTCGCGTTCGCTTCGTCCCAGTGCTGGCGCACGCTCTGCCAGGCGCTGGTGCCGTGCCAGCGGTTGGCGATGCAGCGGTTCAACAGGAACGGTGCATTCTGAGTGCGCACCTCGCCGGAGAAACAGAGCGCGAGCGTACGTTCCATCTGTGCGCTGGTGGGGAACTCGGCGAGTGCGTACATGAAGCGCAGTTGTTCCTGCGGTGTGGCCGCCGTGCGGAACTGTTGTAGGTAGAAGTCGTACTCCTCATCGGTGCCGACCGAAGCGACGACGTTCGTGGCGGCAGCGATCAGTTCGGGGTCGGCGCCCTGGTTCATCAGGTCGCGGCAGCGTTGCTGGGCATCGGCGTCGTTCCCCAACACCGCCAGTGTGCTGGCGAGCATGCCCCGCAGCTTGGCCCGCAAATCAGATTCGCCGGCAACGGGCGACCATCCGAGCTCGGTCAGCGCCGGCCGCACCAGCGCCGCCACACGTTGCTGGAACGCTGCATATGCGTCGCCCGTGAGAATGCGTCCGACGCCACGCAGACCGATGGTCATTGCCTGCCACACGGCGTGTTCGCGCTCACCGGAGAAGCCGTCGATAAACGTGAGGTACTCAGCCGCGGTAAGACGGCCGGCGATGACTTCGTTCCATGCATCGTCGACCAAGTTGTAGCGATCGACGATCGTGAGCCGGTCGAGTGGTGTAGCGAGCAGGCGGGCGCGCAACGTGTCGTCGTAGGCGACACGGAAGAACCCGTGGCCACCGGCGTTGACGACAACCATGCTGTCGACGCTGGGCAGTTCCAGCCGTCCCTCGGGGCCGTCGAGCAACACCTTGTGCTCGATCCCGTCGACGAGTACGTGGACCGGTGTGACGAACACGGTGGTGTCATCGGTGTCGCCGAACGCGAAGCGCTGCTGCGTGAGCACGAGTTCATTGCCATCGAGACGAGCAGCGATACGCGGGTAGCCGGGTTGCCAGATCCAGCTGTCCATCAGCGCTCGCACCGGAACCGGCACAGTGAGCGACTCCTCGATGCGATCCCACAGGTCGCTGGTCTCGGTGTTGCCGTACTCATGGCTGGAGAGATAGTGGCTGACACCGCGGCGGAACTCGTCGGCGCCGAGGTACTGCTCGAGCATGCGGAGCAGCGCGCCGCCCTTCTGGTAGGTGAGCACATCGAACATCGCGGCACAGTCGTCGGGTGCTTCCACCGGGAACTCCACCGGGCGGGTGTTCGCCAGCGAATCGACGTCGAACGCAACCGTGCGCTCGAGGCTGAACGCGTTCCAGCGCTGCCACTCGGGGCGGAAGTCGGCGGTGCAGGCAACCTGCATGAACGTGGCGAAGGCTTCGTTCAGCCAGATGCCGTTCCACCACTTCATGGTGACGAGGTCGCCGAACCACATATGTGCCAGTTCGTGGTTGACGACGTCGGCGATCGTCTCCAGTTCCATCTGCGTCGCAGTCGTGGGGTCGGCCAGCAGCAGGTTTTCGCGGAACGTGATGCAGCCCAGGTTCTCCATCGCGCCGGCGGCGAAGTCGGGAATCGCGATGAGATCGCACTTCTCGGTGGGGTACGCAATGCCGTAGTACTGCTGGAACCAGCCGAGCGCGAACACGCCGGACTCCAGACCGAAGTCGGCGAGATGACCCTTGCCGGGCAGATGCACCACACGCAGTTCGATCGGGTGCTCAGGGTCGTCGAGACGCGGCACCAACACCGGCGCAGTGGCCTCGAGCGGGCCGACAATGAACGCCACCAGATAGGTGCTCATTGGCATCGTCGGTGCGAAGCGCACGGCGACCTTGCCCGACTCGGTGGCGGTGCGGTCGATCTCGGGACCGTTGCTGATCGCCATCAACAACGGCTGCACGATGAGGGTCACGTCGAAGACGGCCTTGAAGTCGGGCTCGTCGAAACACGGGAAGGCGCGACGGCAGTCGGTGGACTGCATCTGGCTGGCGGCGATGACGTGCTGGTTGCCCTCGGCGTCGGTGAACGTGCTGCGGTACCACCCGCGGAGTTTGTCGTTCAGCGTGCCGGCGAAGGTGACTTCGATGCTGGTGGTACCCGCCGCGTGGGCAGTGTGGATGACGAGTCGCTCGGTGGCCGCTTCGAGGCTGAACTCGGCCGGCTCGCCGGCCACTTTCACGGCTTGGATGTCGAGTTCGATGGCGTTCAGCACGATCTGCTCGACCGCTTCGTTGACGTTGGCGTCGATGATCACATGGCCAAGGAACGTGGCGGCAGCGAGGTCGGGTTCGAGCGCGACGGTGTAGCGGTGGGGGACAATACTGCGTGGCAGGCGGTACGGGTTCACGAACCCGATGGTAACGGCGCTCGCTGAACGGGTGTCACCGCTCCTCAGCGGATAGCGTGAATGCCCGTGTCAGCGGCCTCCACCCAGCCTCCGGTCTACGACGTCGTCGGCGTGGGCAACGCCCTCGTCGACGTCATCAGTCATGCCGACGACGGTTTCATCCACCAGTACGAACTGGTGAAGGGTTCGATGACGCTCATCGACACCGAGCGAGCGATCTACCTCTACAAGGCGCTCGGAAGCGCCGTCGAGATGAGCGGTGGATCGGCCGCCAACACCATGACCGGTGTCGCCAGTTTCGGTGGCCGTGCGGCGTACATCGGCAAGGTCAGCGACGACGAACTGGGCAACGTGTTCGGCCACGACCTTCGTGCGGTCGGGGTGCAGTTCCGACCGGGCGCGCCCGCCGACGACACACCTACCGGACGTTGCATCATCGTCGTCACACCCGACGCCGAACGGACGATGAACACCTACCTCGGTGTGTCGTCGCTGCTGTGCCCGGCCGACATCGATCAAGCCACCGTTGCCGCCGGCAAGGTGTTGTATATGGAGGGCTACCTCTACGACCGCCCCGAGGCCAAGGAAGCGTTCCGTCTTGCTGCATCCATCGCTCACGCTCACGGACGTCAGGTGTCGCTGACGCTCAGCGATTCGTTCTGTGTGGATCGCCACCGAGACGACTTCCGCTCGCTGGTCACCGACGAGGTCGACATCCTGTTCGGCAACTCGGACGAACTGCTCTCGCTGTATCAGGTCGAGTCGTTCGACGAAGCCGTGGCATGTGTGCAGCGCGACTGCCACCTGGCGGTCATCACCGTCGGCGCACAGGGCTGCTACATCGTGTCGCGCGACGATGTGCTGACTGCACCGGCCGAGGATGTCGATCAGGTGCTCGACACCACCGGTGCGGGCGATCTGTTCGCCGCAGGCTTCCTCTACGGCTACACCCGTGATCTGTCGCTGCATGAGTGCGCGAAGCTGGGTGCGATCGCGGCGGCCGAGGTGATTTCGCACGTCGGGCCGCGTCCCCTCGTCGAACTGCGGAGCCTTTTGTCATGAACGATGTGCGGGTGATCGCGGAGGCGTGGCTGGCCGCCGAACCCGATGGCGACATGCGCGAAGAACTCGGTGCGCTGCTGCACGGCTCGGAGCAGGAGTTGCGTGAACGCTTCACCGGTCGGCTGCAGTTCGGCACGGCCGGTCTACGCGCGGCGATCGGCGCCGGGCCGCAGCGGATGAACCGACTCGTCGTGCAGCAGGCCGCTGCCGGTCTGGTCGATTACCTGCTCGACACGGTTCCTGGCGTGTCCGAGCACGGCGTCATCATCGGCTACGACGCTCGTCGCAAGAGCGATGTCTTCGCGCTCGACACCGCACGCGTGTGCGCCGCCCGCGGCGTCAAAGCGTTGCTGTTCGCGCACATCGTGCCCACGCCGGTGCTGGCCTGGAACATCACCGAGGTCGGCGCTGCCGCCGGTGTGATGGTGACCGCGTCGCACAATCCGCCCGCCGATAACGGCTACAAGGTGTACCTCGGTACTGGCTCGCAGATCGTGCCGCCGGCCGACACCGACATCGCGGCGTGTATCGACCGGGTCGACCCGTGCGCGGTGGAACTGGCGCCAGAGGATTCGCCGCTCATCGTGTGGCTCGGCGATGCCGAGGTGCAGGCGTATCTCGCCTCGGTGCCCGCCGTGCGCCTGCGCCCCGATGTGCCCGGTGTACCGGTGGCTTACACCGCGATGCACGGCGTCGGCGGCGCCACGTTGCTCGCCGCGTTCGAGCGCGCCGGGCTGCCAGCGCCGTTCGTCGTGGCCGAGCAGCAGCAACCCGATGGCACGTTCCCCACGGTTTCGTTCCCGAATCCGGAAGAGCCTGGGGCAATGGATCTGTTGTTGGCTCGAGCGGCCGAGTCGGGCGCGTTGCTGGCCATTGCCAATGATCCCGATGCCGACCGCCTCGGCGCGGCCATTCCCACACCCGCCACCTCAGAGCAGCCCGGCGGCTGGCGGCGGCTCGGCGGCGACGAGATCGGCTGGCTGCTCGCCGACCACATCCTGCGCTATACGAGTGGTGACGACCGGCTGGTGGTCACCACCCTGGTGTCGTCATCGCTGCTCGGCTCGATGGCTGCCGCTCACGGCGTCACGTGCCTGGAGACGTTCACCGGGTTCAAGTGGATCGGCCACACGGTGCTCGAGCATCCCGAGTTGCGGTTCGTGTTCGGCTACGAACAGGCATTGGGCTATCTGACGTGCGGTCAGCCGCTCGATAAGGACGGCATCAGCGCCGCTGTGCTGCTGGCCGAGGTGGCAGCACTCGCGGCTGCCGAGGGCGTCACGTTGCAGCAGCGACTCGACGCGATCGCGGCCACGTACGGTCGCCATGTCATGGCCGAGAAGTCGGTGCGTATGCCCCCGGCCGACGGTGCCGCCGCAGTGGCGGTGTTGCGGGCGAACCCGCCCAGCACCGTGGGCGACCGGTCGGTGCGGTCGGTGCAATGGTTCGAAGAGGCCGGACTGTTGCGGCTGGACATGGGCGACGACATGCGTCTGCAGATCCGACCCAGCGGCACCGAGCCGAAGGTGAAGCTGTACGGCGAGGGTGTCGGCTGTGAACCGGCGCCCTACCTCGAGTTGCTCGCAGGGTTGCTCGACATTCCAGTGTGATCGATCTTCGGAATCTTATGATCCTTGTATAAGATTCCGAAGATTGAAATAGACTCAGGGCATGGACCCCGTCAGAAACCCGTTCGCTCCCGGTGCCGGCACCCAGCCTCCCGAGTTGGCCGGCCGCGACGACCTGCTGTCTGCAGCACGGATCTCGCTGGCGCGGATCAAGTTGGGGAGGCCTGCGAAGAGCATGATGCTCATTGGTCTGCGAGGCGTCGGCAAGACCGTGTTGCTCGATCGGATCCGGGCCGAGGCCGAGGCCGAGGGCATGGTGACGGTCCGCGTGGAGGCATCCGAGGGTCGTTCGCTGCCGGCATTGCTCGTACCACAGTTGCGGGTGGCATTGCTCGGTCTCAGCCGTCAGGCGAAGAGCCGAGATCTCGCCGTGCGGGCGCTGCGAGCCCTCGCTGGATTCGCCCGCTCGTTGAAGGTGAAGTACGGGGACATCGAAGTGGGTATCGACTTCGAGCCAGAGCCCGGACTCGCCGACAACGGTGACCTCGAGCAAGACCTGCTGGCCTTGCTCGAGGCGGCCGGAGCTGCTGCCGGTCGTGCTGACGCTGCGTTGGTGATCTTCATCGACGAGTTGCAGTACGTGCCGGAGCCGCAGCTCGCAGCACTGATCACGGCGCTCCATCGGTGTGCCCAGGAGTCGCTCCCCGTGGCCGTGGTGGGTGCCGGACTTCCGCAACTTCCAGGGCAGATGGGCCGCGCCAAGTCGTATGCCGAACGACTCTTCGAGTTCCCGGTGATCGGACCGCTGGGACGCGACGCCGCGAGTGCGGCGATCAGGGTGCCGGTGGCGAACGAGGAGGAAGCGATCGCGGTCGATGCGGTCGATGCCATCGTGACGGTGACGCAGGGGTACGCCTACTTCTTGCAGGAGTGGGGCAAGTTCGCATGGGATGTTGCCGAGGGGTCACCGATCACTGCCGCGGACGTTGAGCTCGCCACCAGAGAAGCGATTGCTTCACTGGACGAGAGCTTCTTCCGAGTGCGCTTCGACCGTCTGACTCCTGCAGCACGGCGTTACCTGCGGGCCATGGCGGAGCTCGGTCCGGGTCCGCATCGGTCGGGGGACATCGCCGCGATCCTCGACCGCCCGGTGACGTCGCTCGCCCCACTGCGGGCGCAGTTGATCGGTAAGGGAATGGTGTGGAGTCCAGGTCACGGTGACACGGCGTTCAGCGTTCCGTTGTTCGACGAGTTCATGCGGCGCGTGATGCCGGACGACTCGTGGCGCGACGGCCCGCCGAGCACGCATTAAGGTCCGCCCCGTCAGACACGAACGACGGGGGTTGGTTCATGCGTCAATGGGGAATGGCCGCGGCATTGCTCGCGGGGTCGGTATTCGTACCGGTTGCAGCACACACGGCGTCGGCCGACGGGCCAGGAGTAGGAGCTCCATGGGTCGTCAGCATCGGCGACTCCTACATCTCGGGTGAAGGTGGGCGCTGGGCTGGCAACAGCAACAGCAGTTCCGGCTCGGTCGATGCCGGCGGTTCGGCGGCCTACTTCGACAACGCCACGCACACGGCCGAGACGATCAACCGCTGCCACCGCAGCACTGCGGCCGAGGTGCACATCGGTGGTGGGGTCAGCAGTCTGAATCTTGCGTGCTCGGGGGCGAAGACCAGCACGTTCATCAGCAGCGACGGCTACTTCAAGCCGGGTATCGATTTCTACAACAGCGGCGGGAACCAGGGTCAGGCGCTGATGCTGCAGACGTTCGCCACCACGCACAACGTGAAGATGATCCAGTTGTCCATCGGCGGCAACAACTACGGCTTTGCCGACATCATCCAGTCGTGCGTCACCGACTTCCTCACGTCACCGTCGTGGTGGAAGAACTACTGCAACGACGACAGTTCGGTCACGGCCAACTTCACGACCACGAACATCACCAACCAGACGAATGCGATCACGGGTGCGATCAACAACGTCAAGACGGCGATGGCCAACGCGGGCTACTCGACGACGCAGTACAAGATCGTCGTGCAGACCTACCCGTCGCCGGTTCCTACTAGCACCGGCTTCCGCTATAGCGAGTCGGGTTTCACCCGGCAGAGCACCGGTGGATGCGGGTTCTGGAACGCCGACGCGAACTGGGCGAACGGCACGGCTCTGGTGAACATCAACAACTCGGTGAAGAGTGCAGCGGCGGGCGCCAACACCTCAGGCAACCTCGTGGTGCTCGACCTGGCTGCGGCGTTCAACGGCCGACGCCTGTGTGAGAACACGGTGAACCTGATGGAGAACAGTGGCAGGGTCAACTGGAGCGTCGCCGGTGCCAGCGATACCACGGAGTGGATCGCCCAGATCCGAACGCTCAGCACCGTGTTCGGCCCGTACTACGTGCAGGAGAGCCTGCACCCCAACTGGTGGGGCGAGAAGGCTGTCCGTAACTGCGTGCGTCAGGCGTACAACGGCGGTGCCGTGCGTGGCGGTACGTGTAACCGGGGTACCGGGCTCAACGCCAACGGCGAACCGAACATGTCGCTGACCTAGGTCAGGATGCGGGCGACCCGAACTGGCGGTCGCCCGCATCGCCCAGGCCGGGCCAGATGAAGGCGGTCTCGGTGAGGCGTTCGTCCAGCGAGGCGGTGTAGATCGCGATATCGGCCGAGCTCTGGCGCAGCAGTTCGACACCCTCGGGTGCGGCCAGGACACAGACGACGATGATGGTGCCAGTGGCGCCGCGCTCGAGCAGCAGGTCGATGGTGTGCACCAGTGAGCCGCCGGTGGCCACCATCGGGTCGAGCACGATGATCTGGCGGCCGGCCAAGTTTTCGGGCAGCTTGTTGACGTATGGCTTGGGCAGGTGCGTGTTCTCGTCGCGCGCCACACCGATGAAGCCGACGTCGGCGTTGGGCAGCAGATCTTGGGCCGCACTCAGGAAACCGAGACCGGCACGCAGCACCGGCACCACCACGGGCTGGTTGTCGAGTTGACGGCCGAGCGTCTCGGTGAGTGGGGTCTGTACGCGCACCGCGTGGGTGGGCAGGCCGCGGGTGGCCTCGGCCATCAGCAGTGTGCCGATGCGCTCGAGTTCCTGGCGGAACAGGGCGTTCGGCGTGTCCTTGTCGCGTACGCGGGTCAGCGAGTCGGCAATGAGCGGGTGGTCGACGACGTGGAGTGCAACAGCCATGCCCCGAGTGTAGAGCTACAGCTTGGCGGCCTTGGCGTGTGCGTAGCGGGGTTTGATGATGCCGTTGATGATCTGCAGCCGCTCGGGGAACGGAGCGAACGCACTCTTCATCGCGTTGATCGTCATCCACTCGAAGTCGTCGAGACCCCAGCCGAAGGCATCACGCAGTTGCTCCATCTCGTAGGTCATCGAGGTGGCGCTCATCAGGCGGTTGTCGGTGTTCAGCGTGACGCGGAAGCGCAGACGGCGCAGCATCCCGATTGGGTGCTCAGCGACGCTGGCGCATACGCCAGTACCGACGTTGCTGGTGGGGCACAGCTCCAGCGGGATGCGCCGGTCGCGCACGAACGTGGCCAGGCGGCCGAGTTGCTCTTCTCCAGGGGCGCCGGTGATGTCGTCGACAATGCGCACCCCGTGGCCGAGCCGTTCGGCTCCGCAGAACTGCAGGGCCTCCCAGATACTGGGCAGACCGAATGCCTCGCCGGCATGGATGGTGATGTGGAAGTTCTCGTGGCGCACGTACTCGAACGCGTCGAGGTGGCGAGTGGGCGGGAAACCCGCCTCGGCGCCGGCGATGTCGAATCCGACGCAGCCCTTGTCGCGCCACCGTACGGCCAGCTCGGCGATCTGCCGGCTGCGAGCGGCGGTGCGCATTGCCGAGCAGATGAGGTAGATCGTCAGGTCGGTGCCCTTGCTGCCGCGCTCGAATCCGGCCAGGATCGCCTCGACGACATCGTCCAGCGACAGACCCTGTTCGGTGCACAGTTCGGGGGCCATACGCACCTCGGCGTACACCACTCCGTCAGCGGCGAGGTCGACGGCGCACTCGTAGCTGACCCGCTCGATCGCGTCGGGGTGCTGCATCACGCCGACGGTGTGGGCGAACGTCTCCAGGTACAGCACGAGGTCGTTGCGCTTGGCGCCACGGTTGAACCAGCTGGCCAGTTCGTCGACATCGTGTGACGGCAGGTTCGTGTAGCCGTACTGGTCGGCGAGGTCGATCACGGTGTGCGGACGCAGCCCGCCGTCGAGATGGTCGTGCAGCAGCACCTTGGGCAGCGATCGGATGTCCATGCCACGAGCGTAGGCTTTTCGCATGGAGACACCTCCCCAGCTCACGGCCCAGCTCACGATCCTCGGCAACACGGTGCGCCACGCGGTCGATCACGTCGAGGTCTTCCCTGCCCCGGTGAACGTGACGCTGGTGAAGTTCACCAACGACGAACTGGCCTCGATGTGCCCCGTCACCCAGCAGCCCGATCTGTCCACCGTGGTGATCGAGTACGTGCCCGATCAGTGGTGTATCGAGTCGAAGAGCCTGAAGCTGTACCTGTGGAGCTTTCGCGACCGCGCCGTGTTCGCTGAAGCGATGTGCGCCGAGATCGCCGGTGAGGTGATGGCCACCGCCAAGCCCACGTCGGTCAAGGTGACGTTGACACAGCGCCCCCGGGGCGGCATCGAAGTGCAAGCCGTCAGCGAACTGACCCGCTAGGGGAGGGGGTCGGTGGCGGCCAGGGTGTGCAGGACTCCCTCGGCCCGGAGCGCGGCCACTTCTGCGGCGGTGTAGCCAATCTCGGCCAGTACTTCGTCGCCGTGTTGGCCCACCAGCGGGGCGTGGCGGCGCACGGAGGCGGGGGTGGCGTCGAAGCGGACGCCACCGGGCAGCACGCGGTACTCGCCGACGATCGGATGGTCGGCCACGGGCAGCTCCTCCACCAACTCGTCGAGCGTGCGGACGGGGCCGGCGGGGATGTCGTGCAACTCGCAGTAGGCCAGCCATTCGGCGGTGGTGCGGGTGAGGATCAGCTCGGCCACCTCGCGATACAACTCGGCGGCGAACTCGAGGCGTGACCAGCGGGTGGCCATACGGGTGTCATCGACCAGGTCGTGGCGGCCACCGGCGGCGAACAGATCGTTGTAGTTCTTGGCGGTGTAGGGCAGCACATGGATCCAGCCGTCAGCGCTGCGTTGCGGGTGACGGCCTGGCAGCAGCACGCGCGGCAGTCCGGCGGGTCCGATCGGCGGAACGGTGGCCGCTGCCGAGAGGTGCTCGGCGAGCATGAACGCGCGCACGGCCTCCACCATCGGCACCTCCAACCGCTGGCCCTCGCCGGTGGTGTCGCGGTGGTGCAGCGCCGCCAGTACGCCGTAGACGATGGTCATACCGGAGAGCTTGTCGGCCATGATCGTGGGAGCGATCGAGGGATCGCCGTCGCGTAACTGGAACACAGCCGCGACGCCCGACGCAGCCTGCACCACATCGTCGTATGCCGGCTTGTCGGCTTCGGGTGAATCGCTGGGCCACCCGGCGGCCTGGCAGTAGATGATGCGTGGTGAGCGGGCGCGCACCGACTCGTAGTCGAGGCCCAAGCGCGTGAGCGAACCGGGTCGCAGGTTGGTGATCAGGATGTCGCTCTGCTCGGCCAGGCGCAGGCACGCCTCCAACCCCTCGGGGTGGCGCAGGTCGAGCGAGATGTTGCGCTTGTTGCGCAGCAGGTTCAGCGAGACGCCCGAGAACTGCGGATGCGGGCCGAGGCCCATCGTGCGGTTGGTGTCGCCCTTCACGTCCTCGACGGTGATCACATCAGCGCCGAGGTCACCGAGGATCTGGGTCGCGAAAGGACCCATCACCACGGATGTGAGATCGAGCACCCTCACATCAGCGAGGGGGCCTGGCATGGGTCAGTGGCTCTCGCCGCTGCGGTAGGGAATGCCAGCGAAGGCAGGCGGGCGCAGGCGCTGGCTGGCCGTGGTGAGCACGATCAGCGTCATCAGGTACGGGGCTGCCTTGGTGAGCGGCTCGGGTACCTCATTCACTGCTAGGTAGATCCACAGGAACAACCCACCCGCGACGACAGCGTTGATCATCGGCACCATCTTGCGTCGCAGTAGCGACACCAGTAGTCCGAGGCCGCAGGCGAACGTGAGGAACAAGAACAACTTGGGCAGGCTGTCCGCGCCCACGAGTTGCAGCGCTTCGGCGAAGCCGAACAGGGCTGCGCTGGCGAGCACACCCACTGGTCGCCAGTTGCCGGCGATGTTCGTGGCGAGACCGATGAAGCCACGGTTGGCGGTTTGTCCCTGGCGATAGTACGACGAGGAGACGATGGCCAGGAAGCCGCCACCGAGGCCTGCGAACCCGCCGCTGATCGCCATCGCTGCGTAACGCAGCGGGGTGACCTTGACACCGAGGCTCTCTGCAGCTGCGGGTGCCTCGCCCGACGAGCGCAGCCGCAGGCCGAAGCGCGTGCGCCACAGCACCCACGCCGAGATGGGGACCAGGGTGAGCACCAGCAGCGACGCCAACGACACGTTGAACGCGATGCCGCGCAGGATGCCCGCCAAGTCGCTGATCGCGAACCACTTGTGTCGTTCGAGCCAGCCGAGCGAGTCGGGTGTCTTCCAGCCGAACAGGTCGCCGCCGGCGAGGAACGGCAGGTTCACACGCGGGATCGGCCACTTCTGCTGCGGTGACTGGCTGATACCGGCACCCTGGATCTTGGCGGTGTACACGAGCTCGCTCATGTAGCGCATGGCACCGAACGCGAACAGGTTCATTGCCACACCGGAGATCACGTGGTTGACGTTGAACTGCACGACCGCGAAGGCGTGAATCAGACCACCGGCCGAGCCGGCGATGATCGCGAGCAGGAGTCCGACCCAGGGGCCGTATTTCCACGCCCCCCAGCCACCGAACCAGGTGCCGAAGATCATCATCCCTTCGATGCCGATGTTGACGATGCCGGCACGTTCCGCCCACAGACCGGCGAGACCGGCGAGCAGGATCGGGCAGGTCACGCGGAGCGTGGTGCCCATCGTCTGGGACGAAGTGAGGTCACCACCGTCGGAGAGCACACGAGCCAGGGACAGCAGCAGGAACAGGGTGCCGGCGAACAGCATCGTGCGTGCCGGTGTGGCCTTGCCCTTGAGGAGCGCGATCAGCTTCATGCCGCCACCACCGGCAGGGTGAGCTGGGCTGCTGTGCGGTCGGCAGTCCGTTTGGCGACCCGCCGGCCGACGACCTCGTTGACGATGACGACCGTGAGCAGGATGACCGCCTTGATCACGAGCACGATCGACTGCGGGATCTTGGCGATCTGCAGTGGCCCTGCGACGGAATCGAGGAAGCCCCACAGCAGGCCGGCGACGATGATGCCCGCCGGGTGGTTGCGGCCCAGTAGCGCGACGGCGATGCCGTTGAAGCCGTAGCCCTCTGGGCGGGTGGGGCCGTAGGCGTGCGATGTGCTGAGCAGGTAGGTCATACCTGCGAGACCAGCGATAGCGCCGGACATCACCATCGAGGTGACGATCATGTTGTTCGAACTGATACCAGCAGTGCGAGCGGCGATGGCGTTGGCGCCCGAGGCACGCAGGCGGAACCCGAACTTGCTCTTGTAGACGATCAGCCAGAACACGATCACGACCACGAGCGCCATGAAGACGAACGAGCTGAGCCGGTTCTTGACCAGATCTGGCAACCATGCTGTGGTCGGGAGCAACTTGGTCTTGACGTCGAGTTGGCCCGGGATCTCGTGGCGGAACTTCTCTTGGAACAGCCAGTCGATGATGCTGAGCGTGATGGTGTTCAACATGATCGTGGCGATCACTTCGTTGACACCCTTCTTCACCTTCAGGATCGCCGGAATGGCAGCCCAGATGGCACCGGCCGCCATGGCCACCAAGAAGATGAGGCCGATGTGCAGGACGCTGGGCAGGTGCACGTAGGCACCGACAACGGCGGCCCAGAACACCCCCATCAGGTATTGACCCTCGACACCGATGTTGAACAGGTTCATCTTGAACCCGATCGCGACGGCCACGGCCGCCACGATCAGCGGCGTGGCGCGCTGCACGGTCTCGAGCAACTTGTCGTTGGTGAGGCCAGCCTCGAGCATCTTCGAGTAGGCGTCGAACGGGCTCTTGCCCGTGGCCCACAGCAGGATGCCGGCGAGTACCAGGGCGATGGCCACTGCCGCCAGCGAACTGGCCAACGTGATGAGCACCGACTGTTGGCCACTGCCTTTGAACAACCGTTGCAGTTTGCTGACGGCAGTGTCCACCGATTCGTTGATCGACTCGCTCACGATGCGACCTCCTGGACGCCACCGGTCATGTAGGTGCCGAGCAGCTCCGGTGTCGCTTCGGCTGGGGTGAGATGGGCATTGATGCAACCGTCGAACATCACGAGAATGCGATCGGACAAGCCGATGACCTCCTCGAGGTCGGCGGAAATGAGGAGCACGGCGAGGCCCGCATCGCGGGCGGCGCGGAGCTTCTCCCAGATCGCCGCCTGGGCGCCGACATCGACGCCACGAGTTGGGTGCGCAGCAATCAGCACCCGCGGGTGACTGGAGAGCTCGCGGCCGACCAGCAGCTTCTGCTGATTGCCGCCGGACAGGGCGTAGGCGGGGACCAGCTCGCTGGGGGTGCGTACGTCGAACTGGTCGATCACCTGGCGACTGTCGGCCTTGGCCGCAGTGGCGTTGATGAACGGGCCCTTCAGGAACTGTGGATCGCCGTCGCGGCCCAGCAGCGTGTTCTCCCATAGAGGAGCTTCAAGGAGCAGTCCTTCACGATGGCGATCGAACGGGATATACGACAACCCGTTCATCAGCCGGTGGTGCGGGCTGGTGTGGGTGATGTTCTCACCCTCCATGGCGAGAGTGCCGGACAGCGGCTTGATCAGACCGATGATGGTCTCGCACAGTTCGAACTGGCCATTGCCCTCGACGCCGGCGATACCGAGCACTTCGCCCTCGCGGATCTCGAACGACACATCGTCGAGCGCGTGCTTGTCGCCAGGGCCGGCCACCGTGATGCGGTCGAGTTGCAGACGCACGAGGGTGCCGACCTCGCTGGCTCGCCCGTGCGGTGACGGCAGTTCGCTGCCCACCATCAGCTCAGCGAGCTTCGAGCGGGTGACTTCCTTCGGCTGCACTTCGGCGACGGTGGTGCCGGCGCGGATGACGGTGATGTCGTCGGAGACGGTGAGCACCTCATCGAGTTTGTGCGAGATGAAGATGATCGTTGCCCCATCTGCCACCAGCCGGTGCAGGTTGGAGAACAACTCATCGACCTCCTGCGGCACCAGCACGGCCGTGGGCTCGTCGAGGATCAGGATGCGGGCACCGCGGAAGAGCACCTTGAGGATCTCCACGCGTTGACGCTGGCCGACACCGAGGTCGGAGACCGGTGCATCGAGATCGACGTGCGTGCCCGACTGGGTCATGATCTGCAGCAGTTTCGTGCGCGCCTCGCCGTATTGGATGCGCCCACCCTTGGTGGGTTCGTACCCAAGGATGATGTTCTCGAGCACGGTGAGGTTGTCGGCGAGCATGAAGTGCTGGTGCACCATGCCGATACCGGCGGCGATGGCGTCGCTAGGGGAGCGGAACACCTTCTGCTCGCCGAACACCGTGATCGTGCCGGCCTCGGGCTGGTGCATGCCGTAGAGGGTCTTCATCAAGGTGGACTTACCGGCGCCGTTCTCGCCGACGATGGCGTGAATCGTGCCGGTGCGCACCGTGAGGTTCACATCGTGGTTGGCGATCACACCTGGGAACCGCTTCTCGATCCCCGTCAGTTGGACGGCCACGCTGTCAGTCGCCATATTCCCTCTTTCGATACTCGCCCCGTTATAGCAGAGAGCCCGGGGGACGAACCCCGGGCTCTCGACTATGGACTACTCAGACTGCATCAGTGCAGCCAGCTTTTTCACATCAGGGCTTGGTCGGAACGACGATCTTGCCGGAGATGATGTCGGCCTTGATGGCCTCCAACTTGTCCTTGACATCGTCGAGGTAGCCACCCGAGGTCGCGTAGCCGACGCCGTCGTTGCTGAGGTCGAACATCTGGAAGCCACCCTTGAGGGTGCCTTCCTTGAACGCCTTGATGGTGAGGAACACAGCGTTGTCGACGCGCTTGATCGCCGAGGTGAGGATGTGCTTCTGCTGGTCCGGGCTGGCGGCGGTCAGGTACTGATCGCTGTCCACGCCGATGGCCCACTTGCCGGCCTCGACTGCAGCGTCGATGGTGCCCGCACCCGAACCGCCGGCGGCGGTGTAGATGACGTCGGCGCCGTCGGCGTACCAACCCAGGGCGATTTCCTTGGCCTTGTCGGGCGAGCCCCACGCAGCGTTGTCACCGGCAGCGCCGAGGTACTGGACGTCGACCTTGATGTCCGGGTTGATGTACTTCGCGCCAGCGGTGTAGCCAGCCTCGAACGCCTTGATCAGGTCGATCTCCTGGCCACCGATGAAGCCGATGTGGCCGGTGGTGCTCTTCAGCGCAGCAGCGGCACCGACGAGGTACGAAGCCTGCTCAGCGGCGAAGCTGAGGAAGGTGACGTTCTCGGGGGCGTCGGCATAGAAGCCGTCGACGTTGGCGTACATCGTCTTCGGGTTGGCCTTGGCGACGACGGCGAGGCCGTCACCGAATGCGAAGCCGACCGAGAGTACGAGGCCGTCGCCATTGGTGGTGAGGGTCTCGAGGTTCGGCTGACGGTCTTCGGCGGTGGTCGCCTCGAGCTCGTCGACCGTGGCGCCGAGTTCCTTGGTGGCCTGGTCGGCACCGCGGGCGGCGGAGTCGTTGAACGTACCGTCGCCGCGTCCGCCGGTGTCGAATGCGAGGCCGACCTTGAGGTCGGGGTTCGGCGCAACGGTGGAACCCGTGGTGTCGCCAGTGGCGGCCGTCGTGGTGGTCGCGGTCTTGTCATCGCCGCACGCAGCGGCAACGAGGCCGAACGTGGCGACGAGTGCGATCGCAGCAAAACGCTTGCTCTTGCGCATGTTGTCTCCCCCTAGGAGTCATTGGATGAATCTGGATGAAATATCCGTCCAGAAGCGTAGCCGGAAGGGAACAACCATCTGAGCCGCTCACAGTCTCGTAACCTGGCCGTGATGTCGCAGCCAGGCAAGCGTTCTGTTGCCGCTTCCGAACGGCGCACCCGTGCACGTCGCCGGTACGCGGCCCGCCGCCTGTTCGTGTTGTGCGCCACGTTCGCAGCTCTTGCCGTCGTATTTGGCCTGGTCAACGCCCTATTCGGGCACGATGACGGCGGTCGGGCGTCTGTGTCGGCCTCTGCTGACGACTCGGTCATGAGCGCCCCTCTGGAATCCATCTCGCCGTTGCAGACTGCCGCAGTCGATCCCACAGCGACCGTGAAACAAGTCACGGTCGCCACCAAGGAGCACCCTGCTGAGTTGCTGGTGTTGGGGGATTCTGATGCCGGAAACTACGGGCCGGCGGTGCGAGATCTGCTGGACGCAACCGGTCTGGTTGTCACCACCATCGACTACCACATCGCTACCGGGCTGGCCCGACCCGACTACTTCGATTGGCCGTTGTACATGCGGCAGGTCGTCCCCCAGGTGAACCCCGACATCGTGGTGGTGACGTTCGGCGGCAACGACGCCCAAGGGCTGCGAAATGCCGATGGTACGTGGGCGGTGGGGCACAGGCCGGGGGAAGGACTGGACGACACCACGTGGCGCGCCGAATACGGCCGTCGTGTCGGCGAGACGATGGACTACCTGACCGAGGGCGATCGCACGCTGATCTGGGTGGGTATCACCAATGACGACGAGGCGCAGAACACGGCGCGCTTGAAGGTGCAGGATGAGGTGGTGCGCGCCGAGGTCGCCAAGCGACCGCGCGTCGTGTTCGTCGACTCGTGGGCGATGTTCAGCGGTGTCGACGGTGGTTGGGCGTCGTCGATCATCGATCCACGTGATGGTGTGGGCAAGGACGTTCGCCGAGCCGACGGTTTCCACCTGAATCAGACGGGGGCCGACATCTTGGCTGAGAAGATCGAGCACATCGTGCTCGACGACCTCCGCTCCCGCGGGGCGCAGATCTAGCTCACTGGGTCTTGCCGCGCTGCTGAATGGCCGCGCGGCGTTCGGCCACCTTGGATGGGTCGAACATTTCCCGCTGCCAGCGAGCAGCGTTGCGTGCCTCGGTCTGCCACCCGGCAGCGTCGGTGGTGATCTCCGCGTAGGTGGCGCGGATCTGGCGTACGCCGTCCTGCTCGTTGCCGCTGATGTCGCGGGCAATCTGACGGGTGAACTGCATCAGCTCATCGTGCGGCACGACGTGGTTGACCAGCCCGACGGCGAGGGCTTCGTCGGCGAGCATGAAGTTGCCGGTGAAGCTCATCTCGCGTGCGCGGCGCACACCGATCGCCTGAGGCAGCAACACGGTGAGACCCCACCCCGGCATTACACCGACGCGGGCATGGGTGTCGCCGAACTTGGCGCGCTCGCTGGCGATCAGGAAATCGCAGTTGAGCGCCAGTTCGAACCCGCCGGTGACGGCGACGCCATTGACCGCACCGATGAGTGGCTTGGAGAGTCGGGGGAACGGGCCGCGCACGCCATCGGCATTGGGTGTGCCGTCCGCGCCGGTGGCGCCGAGGTTGCCAGCGGTCGAGCCCAGTTCGCGCAGGTCGAGACCAGCGCAGAAGGCCGGGTCGGCACCAGTGAGGATCAGCACGTCGACGTCGGCACTGGCATCCGCTTCACGCATCCGCGCCGGGAGTTCGCGCAGCACCTCGCTGGACAGCGCGTTGCGCGCTTCGGGACGGTTGAGCGTGATGGTGGCGATGCGTTCGCTCACTTCGTACAGGACGACTGACATGTCGGACGACGTTACTTGAGGTCAGCGAGTTTGACGAGCGTGGCGGCGATCCAGCCGCCGAGGGCACCCAAGTGGTCGTCGAGCAGGGTGCTGGCGCCATCGGCCAGCGTGCTCTCGGCCAGTTCGTAGAGACCTTCGTAGGTCACCTCAGCAGCGTGATCAGGGGTGCTGGCCTCATCGTCGTACGCGGTCTCCAACGTCATTCCCACACGCTCGAGGCGGCCGTCGCCCACCAACGGACTGATCTCCGGCGTGCAGGCGTACACCGTTGCCGGGTCGGCCTGACCTGCGAGGTTCTGCACTCGGAAGACGATCTCGATTTCGATCGCGGGCAGTCGGTCGAGCACCTCGTCCACGTACCACTGGCGGTACGACGTCTGGCTCCACGACGGCCAGTCGAAGGTGATGTGCGCGACGACCCGCGGTGGCAGGTCTTCGCCGGGCAGGCCGTAGCTGGTCTCCCAGGTGAGGTCGCCCAGCAGGACATCGGCCTGGAAGTGTTCCTCGAACGGTTGCCGCTCGAGGAACGCGTTTTCGAACGCATCGCGCAGTGCGCTGATCGCATCGGTGAATACGTGGTCGAGCATGTGACAGTGACGGTAGTCGCGCTGGCACAGCGGTTCGCTACGGTTCACGCTCATGTCACTCGTGGAAGTCTCCATCTCCGAGGGTGTCGCCACCCTCACCCTGAACAACCCCGCCGAGCGCAACACGCTCACAGCCCCGATGGTCGCCGAGATCATCGCCGCGATGGATGTCATCGAAGCCGACCAGTCCATTGCCGCACTGGTCGTCACCGGCACCGCGCCCGCCTTCTGCGCGGGGGCCAACCTCGACAGCCTGATCAACGCCACGGCCGACAGCCTGGGCGGGATCTACGCAGGGTTCCTGCGCATCGCCAACAGTCCACTCCCCACGATCGCAGCGGTGAACGGTGCGGCCGTCGGTGCTGGCATGAACCTCGCGCTCGGGTGCGACGTTCGTATCGCCGCCCGCCGCGCGAAGTTCGATACCCGTTTCCTCAGCATCGGCATCCACCCCGGTGGTGGCCACACCTGGATGCTGCGTCGCATCGTCGGCCCGCAGGCCACGTTCGCCGGTGTCGTGTTCGGCGAGATCATGGACGGAGCGGAGGCCGAGCGCGTTGGCCTGGTGCACAAGTGTGTCGACGACGACCAACTGTTGGCCACCGCGCAGGCGATGGCCGCTCGCGCCGGCCAGGCGCCGCGCCAACTGGTGCTGGAGATCAAGCAGAGCATCAAGGACATGGCCGACATTTCTGTGCACGCCGAGGCCGTCGCCCGTGAGCTGACACCGCAGGTGTGGAGCACCCAGCAGCCATGGTTTCTGGAGAAAGTCAAGGCCCTGCAGAGTCAGATCACCAGCAAGAAGTAGGTCTGGGAAAAAGCGCACAGAACTGTTACCCAAGGTCCCTTCCGGGCGGGCCACAAGTGACGTACGGTTCAAGCACGGGAAACAGTCAGTACGTTCCGAAAACACACGGAGGTACCAATGAGCCAGCGCAATCGCAGCCAAGAGGCGGCCCCACCGCCGAAAATGGACTCGCGAGCACATGCCCACAACGAGCGCCATCGCATCAACAGCGAGTTGCACTCAGTTGCGGTGCAGGTCAGTTCTGGACTGGAGCCTGATGAAGTTCACGAGCCCGGCAGAGCCTGGGTTCCGGCACATCATCACGACGCCGAGAAGGCGAAGAAGAGCGCAGCTCCCAAGAGCATGCGCCACTGGAAGATGAAGGAATGGAAGCGACGCAGTGCGATGCGTAAGGCCAAGGCGCAGGCCACGCGCTTGGCAGCTGATCAGGCCTGATTCTCCAGCCAGCCGCTCGTCAGTTCGCTCTGGCGTAGCCACCACTCCTCGGCGGTGATGCCGAAGCGCATGTGGTCTTCCCATGTGCCGTTGATCTCCAGGTAGCGCAGGGCCACGCCCTCCTCGCGGATGTTCAGCACTTCCATCACCCGCCGGCTGTTGTGGTTACGCGGGACGATGCAGATCTCCACACGGTGGAGGTGCAGTTGCTCGAAGGCGAATCGCAACACAACGGCGACACCTTCAGCGACGTAGCGATGCCCGGCCTTGGCCTGGTCGATCCAATACCCGATGGTGCCGCCCTGCTGGGCGCCACGAACGATGCCGTTGAGGTTGACCTCACCGGCGAACTCGCCGTCGATGAAGATGCCGAAGCCGTAAGCGATGCCCATCTGTCGGTCGCGCTCACGGGCGGCGCAGCGGGCGGCGAACGCGCCGCTGTCGCGAGTGGGGTCGAGCAGGTTCACCGGCCGCATCGGCTCCCACGGCTTCAACCAGTCGTCGTTGCGGCCACGAACTTCGGCCCACGCTGTCCAGTCGAGGTTGGTGAGTGGGCGCAGCATCACGCGTTTGCCGTAGAGCAGGATGGCTGCACCGGATGGCATCGAGGGGTGTTCGCGACCGCGCATGGATCAGTTGCTTACTACGACGACTTCGTCGAGGCGTAGCCCACGGAACACGGCGACGACCGCACAGGACACTCCGAGTACCCGCTGTGCCTGCTCGGCGGGCAGACCGGGGTTGTTCAGGCGATCGCTGAGCGACTCGGTGACCAGCGTGCGGAACACGTCTTCTGCAGCGGCGCGGCTGAGCGTGAACGGCAGCGTGGCCCGCCCCCCGACTTCGACGGCGACGATGGTGTCGAGTCCAGGCCCGCTGATCTCCACGACGTCGGCCAGATCTGCGGCCGGCACTTCGCGGGTGACGTCCTCGAGATGATCGAGCAACAACCCGATCGCGTTGGTGAGTTCCTCCGGCAGGGGTGGGTCGCCGACGACCATTGCGGCGAGCGTGTCGGCGCCGATGGGCACGGTGTACTGCTGGTCGTGGACGGAATACGTGCTGTCGTGCTCGCCGAGGTGAATACGCAGGACGAGGCTCACGGGATGTCCCGCAGTTGCAGCTCGACCCAGCGGCCGATGGCATCATCGCCGCCGGCGAGGAAGTAGGCGTAGTGAGCGTGGAGGCACTTGACGCCTCGGCGGGTGCCAGCGACACCACCGAACGGCCGCGGCCCGGTGTGGTCGGCGGGGATCAGCGCGTCGCGTTCGGCCGCGTACCGAGCGTGGGCCGCAGCAACCTCCGCTTGATCGATCTCGGCTTCGGCCCGGCGAACACCACCGGTGGCCTCCAACGTGCTGACGCGGCGAAGCGCGTCTTTGCCAGCGAGCCAGTACAGCGTCGGCATAGGGGTGCCGTCCTGCAGCAGCGGTTGGTTGCGCAACACGACGGGATCGCCTGCAGCATCGCGTACGACGATCTCGAACTCACCCTGGGGGACCCGTCCCAAGAGGGTCGTGACCCGGGCGGTGTCGTCGGCGGATGGGCTGGTCACTTGCGCAGGCGGCGCAGGACCAGGAGCAGGACGACGAGGCCACCCAAGAACGGCGCCAAGCGCTTCAGTACGGCGCCGCCGGCGAACTCGCTGAGTTCGATCGGTTCGGCGGCCGGACCGTGGATGGTGCGTACCGTGGGTGCTGCGGGAGCGGCCTCGGCCGGTGTGTCGGTGGCAGGCTCGTCGGTGTCGGTGTCGGCGTCGAGCATCGTGTTGAGGTTGTTGGCGAACTGGGTCATCAACTTCTCGCTGACGTCGCCCATGATGCCGCGACCGAATTGGGCGACTTTGCCGGTGACCTTCAACTCGGTGGTGACGATGCACTTGGTGGTCTCAGCGGTGACCGATTCGAGCTGAGCGGTGATGAGCGCGTCGGCGTTGCCCTTGCCACCGGTGTCGCGTCCCTCACCCTTCAACACGGCGCGGTGTCCGACATCGTCGCGCTCGAGGAAGTTCGCCTCGCCTTTGAACGAGGTGGAGATCGGGCCGAGCTTCACCTTCACCACGCCGCGGTAGATCTCGCCCTCGACCTCCTGCAACTGGGCGCCTGGAAGACACGGTGCGATTCGCTCGAGGTTGGTGAGCACGACCCACGCCTGCTCGATCGGCCGATTGACCACGAACTCGTTCTTCAGCTGTTCCATCGCGCGAGATCCTCCAGCGTGTCGATATCGGATGGTGAGCCTACGCAGTCGATCTTGCAGACCCAATCGGGGTGGTCGCGCAGCAAATCACGCGCACCGATGTCGCCGTCAGTGGGGAGCAGCGGCCACACGTCGGAACGCAGACGTACCGGGTTTGGCCCGGGTGTGCCGTCGTAGACGGCGATCACAATCGGGCAGCCGCTGTCGGCGGCGGCGACCGACCGCCATGCCTCGTGGGTGACGAACGGCTGGTCGGCCAGGCCGATGGTCACCATGTCGGCTCCTAGCGCGGCTGCGGCGTGGATGGCCGCCTGCACCGAGCTGGCCTGTCCCTGTGCCCAGGCCGGGTTGTGGCGCACGGTCACTCCATCCGGCACGTCGAGCGGCACCGCTCCGGTCACCACGATGACATGGTCGAAGCCGGCAGCAAGCACGTTGTCGAGTGCCCGGGCCCACACCGGCTGGCCATCGAGTTCGGCCAGCAGCTTGTGGGTGGGGCCGACGAAGCGGGTGCCGCCACCTGCCGCGAGCAGAGCCGCCACGCGAGGGTGGAGCTCGGTGGAAGGTGGACGCGGCACGCAGCGAGCGTACCGTCCGTTGAATGTCGCGATTTGATGACGCTACGGTGGCAGCCGAATGGCCATCAGCCGTAGTGCCGGGGCTGCCTTCATGGCAGCCACGCTCGCGCTGTGCACCGCCGCGCTTGTGGGTTCGTCGTCGGCCGCCTCGGTGCGAGAAACGCAGCACAACTCGGTGGCGGTGGGCGCGGTCCACGCCATGGGCGACTGGACCGCGTATCGCTACGGTCGTTTCTCGGCGTTAGTGGAGTTCAATCGCCAGCTCGACTGGGTCGCTGCCGACATCGCGGCTCGGCTGGGGCTCGACCCGACCGTGCTGAGGGTTGCGTGGCATCGAGCCGATCGCCCGCACCAGGTGGCCCTGATGGCGGCGCTCAGCCAAGTGGGTACGCCATACCGCACGAACACGCGCACCCCCGGCGTTGGCTTCGACTGTTCCGGCCTGACCTCCTGGGCATGGGGCCAGGCGGGTGCGCAGATCGCCCACCAGAGCCACACACAGATCCGCGCGGCGGCCAAGCGCACGCTGGCCACCGCTCAGGCAGGCGATCTGGTGTACTTCCCCGGCCACGTGATGCTGTATCTCGGCGCGGAGGACGCGATTGTGCAATCACCGTCCCATGGGCGCACGGTGGAAGTGGCGATCTTGGGCAAGCATCGCAGGGGACATGTGCTGTACGGCGACCCGATCAACTCGAGTGGTGCCGTCACCAATTCAGGAGTGGATTGGGCCGCTGCTGTCGCGAAGTGACGGGGTTGCCTTCCCCGTCCGTCGGGCGATGATCTCCGCGCAGATGGAGATGGCGGTCTCCTCCGGTGTACGCGCCCCGAGGTCGAGCCCGATGGGCGACATCAGCCGCGCCAGGTGTTCGGGACGGTCGACGCCGACCTCAGCGAGCCGCTCGAGGCGTTTCTTGTGGGTGGTGCGACTGCCCATCACGCCGATGTAGCCAACATTTGTGGCCAGCGCGCCCTGCACCGCTGGCACGTCGAACTTCGGGTCGTGGGTGAGGATGCAGACTGCGTCGCGCAAACTGAGTGTGTGGCCGCGCTGTTCGAACACGGGGGTCGGCCATGTGACCATCACCTCGTCGGCCATCGGGAACCGTCGTCGAGTGGCGAACACTTCACGGGCATCACACACCGTGACGCGGTAGCCCAGCACCTTGGCCACCTTGGCCAACGCAGCGGTGAAGTCGACGGCACCGAAGATCCACATCTGCGGCGGCGGTGCCCAGCTCTCGATGAACACACTGACCTCGGCCGAACCGTGCAGATCCTCCGGGGTGGTCTCACCGTGCGGCCCGTAGTGGCGCACCCCACTTCGGCCCGCCTCCAGTTCTGCCAGTGCATCGCGAGCAGCGATGCGGTCGAGTTCGGCATCGCCGAGCGAGCCCTGAACGTCTGCGCCGGTGACGAGCAGTTTGGCGCCGACGTGTGGACCCGTGATTGTGGTGACGAGTGCGACGGGTTGCTCGTCGCGGATGAGGCGGGCGAGTTCCTGGTACATCGTCACCAGTCCAACGGTTCGATGAACAAGCGGATGATGCCGCCGCACGTCAGGCCGACTGCGAACGCGTCGTCATCGCTGAACCCGAACGACACGACCCGTGGCAACGCCTCGCCGCGCAGGATGGCGAGTGCCTCACCGACGACGGCACCCTCGACACATCCGCCGCTGACGCTGCCGGCGACCTCACCGTGTTCATTCACGACCATCGCCGCGCCAGGCAGGCGTGGGCCGGAACCCTCAATGTCGACGACGCGCGCGATTGCCACGCGGGAACCGGCGGATCGCCAGCGGTCGATATCGTCGAGCAGCTCTCTCATCGGGACACTCCTGCTCCGGCGATGACCTGGGCCAACTGTTGCATCGCAGCGATGCTGTGCCCTTCGACGAAGCTGTCCACATAGGGTAGGGCGGCGGCCATGCCCCGGGCCAGAGGCGCATAGCCGGGGGTCACCTTCAGCGGGTTCACCCACACCGTCTGGTAACTGACACGGTGCAGACGCTGCATCTGCTCGGCCAGCACTGCGGGGTCGCCGCGATCCCAGCCGTCGCTCAACACGACGACGATCGCCCCACGGGCCATCCCGCGTACACCCCACTGATCGTTGAATGTGCGCAGGCATTCGCCGATGCGTGTGCCGCCACTCCAGTCGTGTACTCGATCACTCGCCCGGGTCAGCGCAAGGTCTGGGTCACGGCTGTGCAGTTCCTTTGTCATTCGGGTCAGGCGTGTTCCGATCGCGAATGCCTCCACGCGCTGACGGCCCGACACGGCGGCGTGCACGAAGCGCAACATCGCTCGCGCGTAGGGCTCCATCGAGCCAGAGATGTCGAGCAGCAGCACCAGCCGTCGCAGACGATTGCCTGGTTCGCGCCAGCAGCGCGTGATCGGTTCGCCGCCTGTGCGCAACGAGGCGCGCATCGTTGCGCGTAGATCAGGCCGGCGACCGTGGCGGTCGGGGCGCTGGCGGAACGAACGACGCGGCGGGCCGATGAAGCGCAGCTGTGTCATCAACTCCTGGGCCGAACGCAACTCATCGGGGCTGTAGGTGGCGAAGTCCTTGTGGCGCAGCACCTCGGTGGCGGAGAACCGCAAGGTGATCATCGGCTCGTCCCCCGAGTCCGAGTCGCTGTCGTCATCGTTGCCATCGTCGTCGCCGTCGTCGTCGTCGATCGCCAGGGTGATCTGCAGCTCCTCGGTGGTCACCGTCGGCAGCAGTTGCCACAGATCGGTCCAGAACGCAGCGAAGGCGTGGTCGTAGAGCGCGATGTCTTCAGGGTTGCGCACCAATGTCGCCCGGCCGGCCCAATAGACGCTGGAGCGTTCCTGGATACCCACCTGTCCGAGTGCATCGACGAACGCGATCACGCTGCCCAACGGGGCTTTGAGTCCGGCGCCGCGCAGGATGCGTGCGAACGCCACAGCCATCCGTTCAGCGGGACTCACGAGGTGGCGAGACTCCGCTCGAGTGCCTGCTTGACGAGCGCCGCAAGGCCATGCTGGCGAGTGCGATCCTGATCTTCGCGATACTTCAGCACGGTTCCCAGCGTGGCGGCCACGACTGCTTCATCAAGGTGTTGGCGACCGAGTGCTGCGAGTGCCTGCGCCCAGTCGATTGTCTCGGCGACACCCGGTGGCTTGTACAAGTTCAGCGTGCGCAGTGTCTCGACGGCGCCCGCGACCTGGCGGGCGAGGCTGTCGAGTGCCTGAGGAACTCGCAGTTGCACGATGGCCACCTCGCGCTCGAAGTCGGGGTGCTCGACCCAGTGGTAGAGGCAGCGGCGCTTGAGCGCGTCGTGTACGTCGCGGGTGCGGTTCGAGGTGAGGACCACCAATGGAGGGTGCGTGGCGCTGAACCTGCCGAGCTCGGGCACCGTGATCTGAAACTCGGAGAGCACTTCCAACAGGTACGCCTCGAACTCATCGTCGGCACGGTCGACCTCGTCGATGAGCAGCACCGGCGGCACATCGCCGGTATGGCTGATCGCCTGCAGCAACGCCCGCTTCAGCAGGAACTTCTCCTGGTACAACTGCGCCTCGAGGTCGTCGGTGCGCAACCCCTGCGATTCGCCGGTGGCCTCGGCCGCCCGCAGGTGCAGCAACTGGCGGCTGTAGTCCCAGTCGTAGACGGCCTGAGAGACGTCGATACCTTCGTAACACTGCAGGCGGATCAGTTCGCCACCGGTCCAGCGGCTGAGCACTTTGGCAACTTCGGTCTTGCCGACCCCCGCTTCGCCTTCCAGCAGCAGCGGGCGCCGCAGTGTCATCGCGAGGAAGATCGAGGTGGCGAGCCCCTCGTCGGGGATGTAGCCGTGGAGGCTCAGCGCGTGAGCGACGTCAGCGGGAGTGGAGGGCGAGATGGCCATTGCCCGTCAATGTAGAGGTTCGACCCGTGTGGCGTCGGGGTCGGCGTGGGTGGGTTTCTCAGGAATCCAGATGGCAGAGTGAGAAGCAATGTCTGGACGTCCGGTGAAGTTCCGCGTCGACGTGCCCGCTCCTGCGGCAACGTCGGTCGCTGTCGTCGTGCGTTCGTGTCGCGGCAGCGACCACGACGAGCGACGCGTCGAGGCGCGACATGCAGCGGGAATGTGGACGGCCGAGGTGGCCGCTGAGGCGGGCGATCAGTACTGGATCAGCGTCGACGGTGGGGCACCGCTGCTGGATCCGGCGTGCAACGATGTCGTCTGGACGGCCGCTGGCCCGCGCAGCGTGGCGCGCGAGCCATGGCCGGTGTCGCCACCTGGGCCCGTCCTCTCGTCGCCGCCGGTGGTGTACGAGGTGCACGTGCGTGGGTTCGGCCGCACCTATCGAGGATGCATCGAGCACCTTGATTGGGTGGCCCGTAACGGGGTCAACGTCATCGAACTCATGCCGGTGCACCCGTTCGACCAGCGCACCAACTACTGGGGGTACATGCCGATCGCGTGGGGTGCCGTCCACCGCGGCTATGCGACGGAGCCCGACCGTGCTGCCGAGGAGCTCGCCGAGTTGGTCGCAGCTGCACACGAGCGGGGAATGCACGTCTGGCTCGATGTGGTGTTCAACCACACCGCCGAGGCCGACGCCTCGATGCCCACCTATGGTCTGCGCGGTCTCGACGACGCCCACATCTACCGCCATCAGGCGAACGGCCACTACACCAACGACAGTGGCTGCGGGAACGACATCGACCCGTCCAACCCGTACGTGCGTCATTTGGTGCTGCAGGCACTCGACCGCTACGCCGACCTCGGCGTCGATGGTTTCCGCTTCGACCTCGCGTCGCTGCTCACACGTGATGGTGGCGAACTGGTGGGCATGATCAGCGAGTGGGCGGGACGGCGCGGTGTCACGTTGGTCGCGGAGCCGTGGGACATGGGGTCGTATCAGGTCGGCTCGCCGGTGTGGCCTGCTGGTTGGCTGCAATGGAACGATCGCTTCCGCGACGATGTGCGTGGGTTCTTACGTGGCGAAGCAGGTCTGGTGGCGGCCGTCCGTCAACGGGTGCAGGGCAGCCCCGACCTGTTCGGCCACACTGGCGCGAGCGTCAACTTCGTAACGGCCCACGACGGCCTCACGATGCACGACCTCACTGCGGTCACGAGCGATCGGCATCGTTCCTGGGACAGCGGTCCGGAACCGCGTCTGCAGCAGTTGAAGAACCTCTTCAGCCTGTTGCTGCTCTCGGCCGGTACGCCGATGTGGGTGATGGGCGACGAGTTCGGCCGCACTCAGGACGGCCACGACAACCCGTACGACATCGACAGCCCGCTGACATGGGTGGACTGGAGCACGGTCGAGGACTGGGCCGAGCTCACCGAGTTCGTTCGTGCGCTGACGCAGTTGCGACGCACGCACCCGCCGACCGAGTTCGTGTTCCACGGTGTGGGGCTGTCTGTCGACGAGTCGCACGACTCACGGTCGATCGCGTGGTGCAGCGGAGACCTCTACGTGATGGTGAACGCGTGGTGGATGCCGTTGACCTTCGAAGTGCAAGCAGTGGGCGACTGGCGGGTCGTGCTGGCTACTGCCCCAAGCGACGTCGGCCCCGGCACGACGGTGGCCGTGGCCCCACGCTCGGTCGTGGTGTTGGCGCGTTAGCTGTCGAAGCCGAGACCGAAACGATCGAGACCTCGCAGCCACGCGTTGCGCTTGCCGGTCTTGTCTTCACGGTCCAGCGAATAGCGGGTGGCCTGGATGCCGATGAACCGGAACGGCTCGGGCGGAAAGGGCAACGGCTTGCTCTTCACGAACTCGGTCTCGGTGGCCTTCGACCGTTTGCCGTCGAGGATGTCGAGCATCACCTCGGCGCCGAAGCGCGTGCTGGCAACACCGAGACCGGTGTAGCCCACGGAATACGCCACTCGACCCTGCATGCCGCGGCCCCAGAACACGCAGAAGCGACTGCACGTATCGATCACGCCGCCCCAGGTGTGGGTGAACTTCACACCCTCCAACTGCGGGAACGTGTCGAAGAAGTGCTTGCTGAGTTTCGCCCAGGTCTCGGGGCGACTCTCGAACTCCGTGCTCATCTTGCCGCCCCAGTAGTAGATGACGTCGTAGCCACCCCAGAGGATGCGGTTGTCCTGTGTGAGCCGGTAGTAGTGGAACTGATTGCTGATGTCGCTGAGGCCCTGACGGCCTTCCCACCCGATCTCGGCCAACTGTGCCTTGGTGAGCGGTTCGGTCACCATGCAGTAGTCGTAGACGGGTGCGATGAAGTGCCCGACCCGCTTCAAGAGGGGCTTGGAGGCGTTCGTCGCGAGGGCGACGCGGCCGGCGCGGATGTTGCCCAGCGCTGTGCTGACGAGCACGCCCACGCCGTCCTTCTCGATCTTGGTGGCCTTCGTGTCCTCGTAGATACGCACACCCAACGACATGGCTGCGCTCTTCAGGCCCCATGCCAGACGCGCTGGGTCGACGATCGCTGCCCGGTCCTTACGCCACAGGCCGCCCGTGTACGTGGGCGAGTTCACCTGAGCCTGCATCGCCGCCTGATCGAGCCACTCCACCTTCTGGCCGAGCGCACGCAACTGGGTGTAGTCGTCGCGCAGTTCATCCAGGTACGTGGGGGAGTGGAACGTGCTGGCGATGTCGATCACGCCGGTGCGTTCGTAGTCGCAATCGATCTTGTATTTGGTGATCGCGGCCTCGATGTCGTTGAGGTTCTTCAACCCCAACTCCTCCAGCAGTGGCAACTCGGCACCGAAGCGTTCCTGGCCGTTGGCCACACCGTGAGTGAGACTGCTCTCCATGAACCCGCCATTGCGACCACTGGCGGCAGAGCCGATCTCGTGCGCTTCGATCAGCAGGACGTCGCGGTTCGGGTCGCGTTCCTTGGCGATGATCGCGGTCCACAGACCGTTGTAGCCACCGCCGATGATGCACAGGTCGCAGTTCTCCGTGCGCACGAGCGTGGGGTTGCTGTCGGGTTCGTCGGCATCGTCGTACCAGTACGGGTACGGGTCTGCATCGGCGATGGCGTCGAGATGGAACGCCTTGTACGGACTGTTGTCGTCATCAATGAGCGACATGGGTCTCACCACCTGTTCGACGGTCAGGCTAGTCAGGCATGCAGTCCAGCGCGTACGAACGGAAGCGATCATCGAACGTGGCAACTCGCTGAACTCGCTCGCGTTCACACATTGTCAACGACAACGCGACGTCGAAATCGGGTTCCGCCACCATGCGCCGGGCGACTCGGCGATGCTGATGGCCGACGTGGAGCACGTCCACTGGCGCGAGCACACCGTGCCGACGGCCGGGCTGCCACGGTCGCAGGTGATCGCTGACGGCCACCAGTAACACCGCTTCACGTTCGTACTGGTCGACGAGCTCGAGATAGGCGGTGACTGCGATGTCATGTCGTGCGGCGAGCGGGTTGGTGAGGGCGAGCAGGAACGACTGCTCGAGCAGCACCTTCGGCGGGTCGAGGCTCATGTCAACACCGGCTCGACAGGTTCCAACACCGCTCGGGCTCTGCCGGCTCGATTCCTGCGCGTGCGCTGTTCCATGCGGCCCCAGAACCAGAACGACGCGAACGTGAGCGCCCATCCGGCGAGTCCATCGATGATCCAGTGCTCACCGAAGTAGACGAGTGATGTCAGCATGATCAGCGGAAACGTGAGCACGATCGCCTTCAGCCACTTCGGTCTGATCCACGGCAGGAAGAAGAGCGGGACGATCAGTGCGAATGACGCGTGCAACGACGGCATCGCCGCCACTGCGTTGCCGTTGCTGAGTTGCACCTTGTAATCGTTGGTGAAGCCCTTGAAACCCAAGTGGTAGAACCCGAGGTAGTTGATCGGGCGCTGGATCGAGCCGATCAGGTGGTAGTTCTTCGACACCATCCACGGGGGCGCCGTGGGCAGCACGACGAACAACAGGCACCCTGCCCCCAGGAGCGTGGCGAAACGTTTCATGTACCGCGCCCACTGGCGATGGCTGACGGCCCACAGCGCCGCCATGACGACGATCGGGACCACGAAGTGCGTCATGTACGTCGTGGACGCAACGACGTCGTACCAGCGCACGACGCCGCGGTGAAAGAAGTGGTGCTGTAGCACGACATTCGGGTCGTATCCGAACGACAGGACCCGGTCGATGTTGCGCATTGACTCGACCTGCAGTGGAAACTTCACACGGAACAGACCGAAGAAGCTGATGCCCTCGTCGGCGGCGCCGCGGGTTCGTTCGTAGGCGAGCCACATGACGCAATAGCCCATCGAGTCCAGCAGCAGCACGCCCCAGGTGCGCCACGAGCGGCCGACGAACGCGCAGACCAAGAAGATGCCCACGCTGATGGCCACCGAGATGCGGTCGATCGGCAGACCTCTGAAACGCAGCCACCACAGGTAGATCGCCAGGTACGCAAACATCAGCGTGATGCGCACCGGGCGCAGCACGTCGATCGGTACAACGGCGCGCAACGGTGTGCGCTCCGAGGCGGAGGGTGGGGTCGGCATTTCGTCGACGGAGATCGACATGGCCGATCACGCTACAGAGCGTTCATGCCCGGTTCGCGTCGCCCCCTGGCGCGACATTACCAACTGACCCAATCTGTGAGCCTAGTATTCGCACGAGCCGCGGTGGGCGGTCTCACATAGGGGAGGAACCTTATGAAGCGGAAGCTTCTCGTCACGTTGCTCGTCGGCTCGATGCTGACGGCTGCTGCGTGCAGTGATTCGAAGAAAGACTCCGGCAGTTCCGGCAGCCCGCTCAAGGCTGCCTGGATCTACGTCGGTCCGACCAACGACGGTGGCTGGACCACGGCGCACGACAACGGTCGCAAGGCCGTCGAGGCAGCGCTCGGCAGCAAGGTGCTGACCACCTTCAAGGAGAACGTGCCCGAAGGGCCCGAAGTCGCCCAGGTCATCGACGACCTCGTCAAGGACGGCAACAAGATCATCTTCGCGACCTCGTTCGGTTTCGGCGATGCCATGTTGGCTGCCGCGAAGAAGTACCCGGACGTGAAGTTCGAGCATGCGACGGGTATCCCGAACGACACGCCGAACTGGTCCACCTACTACGGCGCCGGCGAACAGAGCACGTACCTCGCCGGTATGGCAGCAGGCAAGGCGACCAAGAGCAACACGATTGGCTTCGTCGCCCCGTTCCCGATTCCCGAGGTGGTCCGCCACATCAACGCGTACACGCTGGGTGCCCGGTCGGTGAACCCGCAGGCGACCGTCAAGGTCGTTTGGATCAACTCGTGGTTCGATCCCGCCAAGGAGCGTCAGGCGGCTGAGTCGCTGGTTTCCGGCGGCGCCGACATCATCGCCTCCGGTGGCGATAGCCCGGCACCTGGTGACGCCGCCAAAGCTGCTGGCGTGGGCTGGACCGGCTACGACTCCGACCAGGGCGCCAACTACCCCGATGTATGGCTGACCGCCGCGATCTACGACTGGGGCTCGTACTACACCAAGGAAGTCCAGGCCGTGATCGACGGCACCTGGGCCAAGGGCGACTACTACGGCAACATCGCCGATGGCTTCACCACCATTGCCCCCTACGGCAAGCGGGTCGACGATGCGACTCGTGCGCTGATCGACGCGAAGAAGGCCGACATCATCGCCGGCAAGTTCGACATCTTTGCTGGTCCGATCAACGACCAGAGCGGTGCCGAGAAGGTTGCCGCCGGGAAGTCGATCGACTTCGGTGAGCAAATGTCCATTCAGTGGTTCGTTGAGGGTGTCGACGGAGAGATCCCGGCCTGACATCACTGTTGCGAGGTGGCCGCCACGAGACGATCGTGGCGGCCACCTCGTTGGCACTACCAGCGCGGGGGTCGTCGTAGTTCATGAGCATTGGAACAGGGCAGATATCAGACGTTGACGCCTCGCTCGCCGTGGCGATGACTGGCATCACCAAACAGTTCTCCGGCGTGCTGGCCAATGATGACGTCAGCTTCGATGTGAGGGCTGGCGAAGTACACGCACTACTCGGGGAGAACGGTGCGGGGAAATCCACACTGTCCAATGTCCTGAGTGGTCTGTACCACCCGGATGCGGGAACGATCCACATCGCCGGTCGGCGGGTGGAGTTGTCGTCGCCACGCGACGCGATCGCGTGCGGGATCGGAATGGTGCACCAGCACTTTCATCTGGTGCCCACGTTCACCGTCGCCGAGAACATCGTGCTCGGCGAGAAACGGCCCTTCCGCCGCAAGGAGACCGAGGAGCGCATCCGCGCACTCGGCGAGGAGTTCGGCCTGCCGGTCGACCCAGCGGCGAAGGTGTGGCAGTTGTCCGTCGGCGAACAGCAGCGGGTCGAGATCCTGAAGGCACTCGAGCGTCAGGCCACCGTGTTGATCCTCGATGAGCCCACCGCAGTGCTCACTCCGCAAGAGTCCGAGACGTTGTTCGCGACCCTTCGTGCGATGGCCCGCGCCGGCCGTTCGGTGGTGTTCATCTCTCACAAACTCGACGAGGTGATGGCCGTCTCCGATCGTGTCACGGTGCTGCGCGATGGCCGCAATGTGGGCACGGTCGAAACCGCCACCACGTCGCCGCGCGAACTGGCGAACCTGATGGTGGGTCGCGAGGTGGTGTTCAGCGCGGATGATCACGCGAACCGCCCGGTGATCGATCGCGAGCGAGTCGTGCTCCGTACCGTCGATCTCCACGCCGACGACTCGCGCGGTCGGCCTGCGGTGCGCGGGGTCGACCTCAGCGTGTGCGCCGGTGAGATTGTCGCTGTCTGCGGTGTGTCCGGCAACGGCCAGCGCGAGCTGGCCGAGACGATCTGCGGTACCCGTGCTCGCACCAGCGGCGAGGTGTTCATCGATGGCGTCGCCACCACCGGGCGCGACCCGCGGGAAGCAATCGAGATGGGCGTGGCCCACATCCCCGAGGATCGACTCCACACCGGACTGGCCGCGTCGGCCTCCGTCGAGCACAACTTGGTGCTCAAGTCGTACCGTCGACCCCCGATTTCCAAAGGTCCGTTGCTCCAGCACCGCGCGATCCGCAAGAACGCGCAGGAGTTGATCGAGCGTTTCGGCATCAAGACCCCGGATGCCCACACCTCGACCCGTCTGCTGTCGGGTGGCAACGTCCAGAAGGTGTTGTTGGCACGTGAACTGAGCAGCGATCCGCACGTACTGGTCGCCGCGTCGCCGACGCGCGGCCTCGACGTGGGTGCGATTGAGACCGTGCGTGGCTTACTGCTCGATGCGGCGCGACGGGGCATGGGTGTGCTGTTGATCACCGAGGACTTGGAGGAGGCGATCAGCCTGTCCGACCGGATCGTCGTGATGTTCGCCGGCAGACTCGCTGGCTCGGTCGACCGAGACAACGCCGACATCACCGAGATCGGCCTGCTCATGGGAGGGAACCAATGATCAGGCTCGAACGGCGGGCATCGTTCCCGAAGTGGCTGGGATGGGTGATACCGATCGCCTCCATCGCTGCGGCGCTCGTGGCCGGGGCGTTGCTGATCCTCGTCAGCGGCAACGATCCGCTGGACACCTACTCGCGCATCCTCGACCGTGCCTTCGCATCCGGCGAAGCGTTGTCGGCGACGCTGATCGCGGCGACACCGTTGCTCTTCACTGGGCTCGCCGCCGCGGCCGCATTCAAGATGGGTGTGTTCAACATCGGTGGGCAGGGTCAGTTCGTGATCGGCACCGTCACTGCGGCCTGGACCGGGCTGATGTGGGGCGACTCACTCGGCAAGGCGGTCATCCCGCTGATGATCCTTGCCGGCGTGCTCGGCGGTGCGTTGTGGGCGGCGATCGCCGGCGTGCTGCGTGCCTGGCTGAACACGAACGAGATCATCACCACGCTGATGCTGAACTACATCGCCGCCAACTTGGCATCGTGGCTGATCTTCAACTCGCGCTCCTATTGGCGGTTGCTCTCTGGATCCGGTTTGCAGTTCCCGCAGGGCAAGCGTTTGCCGGAGGGCTCGGACTGGCCCGATCTGTCACTCGGTTCGTTGGTGCTGCCATGTGGTCTGCTCATCGGCACCGCCGTCGCAGTGGGGTGCTGGGCGCTCTACCGACATACGCGCTTCGGCTTCGAGGTCTCGATCATCAGCGATTCGCCCGAGGCCGCGGCCTATGCCGGTATGCGCACCAAGCGCAAAGTGCTCGCAGTGATCGCGCTCTCGGGTGGCCTGGCCGGCCTCGGCGGCGCCGCCGACGTCGGCAACTTCCGCCATGTGCTCGACCCCAAGGGCCTCAACCAGTCCGGCTACGGCTACGCGGGCATCGTCATCGCCGCGCTCGCCCGGCTGAACCCGATCGCCGTCGTCTTTGTCGCGGTATTGATGGGCGGCCTGAGCAACGCTGGCCGCTCGTTGCAAGGCCCGGATTTCCCGGCCGGGCTGGTGGGCACCCTGCAGGGCATGGTGCTGTTCTTTGCCCTCGGCGGCGAGGTCTTGGCTCGGTACCGCATACGTCGCACGGTGCGCATCCCCGAGGGCGTGACGGTATGAACTCGAACCTGTTCATTGTCATCGCCGCCTCGGCGATCTACTACGGCACTCCGTTGCTGTTCTCCGCGCTGGGCGGTGTGCTGACCGAACGCTCCGGCGTGCTGAACCTCGGGGTCGAGGGCATGATGCTGATGGGCGCAGTCTGCGCGTCATGGACGGCTTCACGGGTCGATGGGCCCGGCTGGCTGGTCCTGTCGCTGGCGTTGTTGGCAGGTATCGCGGCTGGGTCCGCGGCAGCCCTGCTGCACGCGTTCGCGACGATCACGCTGCGGGTCAACCAGACCGTCTCGGGCCTCGCGATCACCATCCTCGCGGGGAGTGCCGGCCTGTCGTCGTACCTCGCCAGTGTCTGGGACCTGAAGAACCCGGTCAAGCATCAGTTCGGCAAACTCGATGTCTTCGGACTGAGCGATATGCCGATCCTCGGGCCGATCCTGTTCCACCACACTCTGCTCACGTACCTGTCGTGGGCACTGGTCGTGTTGATCTCCTGGTACCTGTTCCGCACACGCTCAGGTCTGCAACTACGCGCCGTCGGCGAGTCGCCGCAGACTGCCGACGCAGTGGGCATCAATGTCGTGCGCACGCGCTATGTGCACACGATTCTCGGTGGAGCGCTCGCGGGCATCGGTGGTGTGTGTTTCTCACTCTCGATCGTGCCGACATGGCAGGACGGAATGACGGCCGGCCGCGGCTGGATCGCCATCGCCTTGGTGATCTTCGGCTTCTGGAGGCCCGACCTGGCGATGGTCGGCGCGTATGTGTTTGGCGCCTTCTCCAGCCTCAGTCTGACGCTGCAAGCCCGTGGTGTGAAGATCACCCCGCAACTGTTGGATTCGTTGCCATACGTGATGACCATCGCAGTGCTCGTTGCAGTCTCGGGTGGCTGGGCCAAGCGGCGCCTTGGTGCTCCAGCGGCGCTGGGTATCCCCTACGAACGCGAAGAACGCTGACGCTCGTCGTCAGGACCGGGGCGCCGCCTACCGCGCTCCTGCTTCGAGGAGCGCTCGCTGCGTGAGCACTTTGGCCAGATGTGTGCGGTACTCGGGGCTGGCGCTGAGATCGTTCGGTGGCTCGGCCTGCGTGGCCGCCAGCTGAGCTGCGTCGGCAGCGGACGCACCGCCGGCGAGCGCTTCCGAGACATCGGTGGCCAACACCGGAGTACTGGCCATGTTGAACAGGGCGACACCACTCTGCGTGCCTCGTACCCAGGCGGCGACACCGACGATGCCCCAGTCCTGTGCTCGGCGGGTGAACTTCTGGAAGCTGAAGCCGGCACCCTGCATCGTGGGCACGCGGATCTCGATCAGCATCTCGTCTGCTGCGAGCACGGTGGTGAGATACCCCTGGAAGAACTCGCTCGCCGGAATCTCCCGGGTGCCATGTGGACCCTGGGCCACGTAGGTGGCGCCGAGTGCGAGCGTGGCTGCGGGCAGATCGCTGGCCGGGTCGGCGTGAGCCAGACTGCCGCCGATGGTGCCACGGTGACGTACTTGCGGATCGCCGACATGCGCTGCGGCGAGCGCCAGCAGCGGCGCGTGTTGCGTCAGCACCGGGCTGTGTTCGAGGTCGGTATGGCGGGTGAGCGCGCCGATGGCGACGTGATCGCCTGACTCGCGGATGTACCGCAGTTCGGTGAGGCGACCGACGTCGACCAGCACACTGGGCTGGGCGAGGCGCAGCTTCATCAGCGGGAGCAGGCTGTGGCCGCCGGCGAGCAGTTTGGCCTCGTCGCCGTGCTGACCGACGAGGCTGATCGCTTCCGCTGCTGAACCGGCGCGGACATAGTCGAAGGTGCACGGGATCATGCCGCACCACCGGTCTCGGCGGCGCACGTCATGACCGCTTTGACGATGTTGTGGTAGCCGGTGCAGCGGCACAGGTTGCCCTCGAGCCCCGAACGTATGTCGGCCTCGGTGGGGTGCGGGTGCTCGGCCAACAGCGAGGTGGCGGCCATCACCATGCCGGGTGTGCAGTACCCGCACTGCAGACCGTGGCACTGCATGAAGGCCCGCTGCATCGGGTGCATGACGGTGCTCCCGTCGGCAGCGACGGTGGCCAGACCCTCGATCGTGGTCACCACGCTCCCATCGGCCTGCACGGCGAGGATGGTGCAGCTCTTCACCGAGTCGCCGTCAACGTGCACCGTGCACGCACCGCACGACGATGTGTCGCAGCCGACGTTCGTGCCGGTGAGGCCAATGGCTTCGCGCAGGTGATGCACGAGCAGCGTGCGCGGCTCGACCTCGTGTTCGTGATGTCTGCCGTTGACGCTCATCTGCACCAGCATGGTCAGGCTCCATCCACCACGTACATGCGCAATTCGGCAGCGTTGGCGCGAAGTGCGCGTGCGGTCCGATACTGCTCGCTCTCGTACCAGGCCATCGCCGCGTCGCGAGTGTCGAACTGCAGGACAACCGTGCGTTCGGGCACCTCGCCGCCCTCGAGTGAGGTGGTGGCGCCGCCGCGTACCAAGTAGCTGCCGCCAGCACTGGCGACGGTTGGGGGGGCAGCGATCTTGTACTGCTCATACTGCTCGAGGTCGGTGACCTTGCCTTGCACGATGACGAACGCAGACATTGCGACCTCCAGGTCAGTTGAGGGGCCGGTGGTGGTGCGGCATCCGACGAGGCAGAGTAGCGGCGAACACGATCGCGAACACCGCTGCCGCGACGAGGCCGATGGTGGCGCCGGGTGCCGAGTCGAGGTGGTAGCTGAGCATCAGTCCCACGACTGCCTCGCCGACGCCCAGACACATCCCCCACAAGGTCATCTGCCGCAGTGTGCGGGCGAACAGGCGCGATGTTGCCGCTGGCGTCACCAACATCGTCACGGACATCACCGTGCCGACGGTGCGCAGGCTGATCACCACGACGACGGCCAACAGCACGACGAGCACGGCCTGTACCAACTCGACGCGCACCCCCACCTGCTCGGCCTGCACATGATCGAACGTCGCCAGACGGAGTTCGCCGAACAGCGCGAAGACCACCAACAGTGCACTGCCGCCAAGGCCGAAGTTCAACCAGATATCGCCCCAGGTGACAGTGAGCACTCGACCGAACAGGAAGTGGGTGAGTTCGACTCCGGTGTCGAGACGCGAGATGACCACCACGCCAACGGCGAAGAACGCAGTGCCGAGGACGGCGATCACCGTCTCCTGCCCGAGGCGCCGGTTGGAGGAGAACAGCACGAGAAGGACGGCGATGAGCAGCCCGGCACCCATGGCTCCAAAGAGCACGTTGATGCCTGCGGCATACGCGAGGCCCACACCGGCGAGCGTTCCGTGCGACATCGCGTCGCCGAGGTTCGCCATGCGACGTAGCACGACCCAGGTGCCCACGACGGGAGCGACAGCGCCGATGATGATCGCCGCGAGGAACGCGCGTTGCATGAACTCGGCCTGGAACGGTTCAGTCAACCACTGCATCGCGCGCCCCCGACCCGAAGACTGTCTCCAGCAACTCCACCGAGAGCACCTGCTCGGGCGGTCCGTCACCGCGCAGCGTGCCGTTGATCGCCAGACAGCGGTCGAACCGGCGGCGAGCGAGCGCCAAGTCGTGGGTAGCGACGAGTAGCGAGGTTCCTTCTGCGGCGAGTGAACGAAACACCTCGAACAGCTCAAGCGTCGTCGGCTGATCGACACCGCTGAGCGCCTCGTCCAGCAGCACTACCGATGCTTGTTGTGCCAAGGCCCGCGCCAGGTAGGCGCGCTGCAGTTGTCCTCCGGAGAGTTCGCTGAGGGCACGCTCCTCGGCACCTTCGAGAAACACCTTCGCCAGGCTCTGTGAAGCGACGGTTCGGTCCTCAGCGGTTGGACGGCTCCACCAGCGGCGGAAACGACGGCGGCCAGCAAGCACCAGTTCGCCCACCGTGATCGGGAAGTGCAGATCGCTGTCGTTGCGCTGCGGTATGTAGGCGATGTCCATGCGGTCGGTGTGGTCGTGGCAGTGCACGCCGTTGACCTCGACGACTCCGGTGTGATTGACAAGTCCGCAGATCGCCTTGAACAGCGTGCTCTTCCCGGAGCCGTTCGGGCCGATCACGCCGATCAGCTCGCCGCGCCCGACGGAGAACGAGACGTTGTGTAGCGCCTCGGTGGGGCCGTAGTGCACTCCCAGGCCTGCCACGTCGAGCACGGAGTGCACGTTGCCGTGGTCATGTGGGAGGTTGCTGTGGTGATGATGATCGTGACGGTTCATGCGCAGCCCAATCCTGCACGTAACGCGCTGAGGTTGGCGCGCATCGCCCGCACGTAGTCGAGGCCGGCCGACAGCTCGTCGCGTGACAGCGTCTCGAGGGTGTTCAACGCACTCGTGGCCGCGCCGGTTTCGTCGGCCACTGTGCGCGCCAGGTCGGGAGGCAGGTTCTGCTCGAAAAAGACTGTCCGTACGTGGTCTTCGCGTACAGAGGTGGCCACCTGCTCGAGGGCCTTGGCCGATGGTTCTGCCCCGGGGGAGATGCCTGAGATCGGCACCTGTGTGAGACCGTAGGCGTGGGCCAGATAGCCGAAGGCCTCGTGACCGGTGACGAGTGCGGTGGTCGTACAGCGCGCAAGGCCGGCGCGAAACTCGTGGTCGAGGCCGTCCAGTGACTCGATGTAGGCAGATGCGCGGCGGTTGAACGTGTCGACTCGAACGCTGTCCTGCTCGGCCAGGACAGCCAGTACCTGTTGTGCCATGCGCTGCATGTTGGCTGGGTCCATCCACACGTGCGGGTCGTTGCCCTCACCGAGTTGTAAATGGCGGAGTGGTGCAGTCAGATCGATGATGGTGACGTGGTTGGGCAGCACCCCCAACGCCTGCTCGACACTCGGTTGAAAGCCGCCGCCGAGATAGAACATGACGTCGGCTTGCTCGAGCCGTGTGACCTGCTTGGGCGTGGGTTCGTACTCGTGAGCATCTTCGCCCGGTGGCACGACGGTGATGATGTGTACTTGATCGCCGCCGACGGCGCGCACGATGTCCTCGATCGGGTAGAACGCCACGGCCACCACCAATTTGCCGTCGGCACCGAGATCAGTGTTGGTGGTGGAGCAGCCGCCTGTCAGCCCCGCCGCCAGCGCGACAGCACCGCACGCGAAGGTGGCGCTGAGGTGACGACCCATATCGTCACGCTACCCATCGTGAGAAGTGTTCTCATTTCAATGAGAACACTTCCCGTTAACCTGCTCTACGTGAAACGAGCCGTTGTCCCGCTGCTGTCGCCGACGTCGGCCGCTGCGGTGGTGCAGGCGCTCGCGCCGTTCGAGCTTCGACTGACCGCGAATCGGCGGGTGGTACTCGCCGTGCTGGAGGCGTCCGACCGACCGCTCACCACCGACGAGATCGTGCAACGCGCCGGAGTTCCCACTTCGTCGGCATACCGCAACCTGGGCGAGTTGATGGACGCGGGAGTCGTCGTGCGCATCACCGCCGTTGGTGGCGGCGACCGATACGAACTGGCCGAGCAGTTCTCCGATCATCAGCACCACCACCACCTGGTGTGCATCGAGTGCGGCATTGTCACCGACTTCGACCCCAGCGCGCAGCTCGAGCGGCTGATCGATCGGGAGGTGCAATCACTGCTGGCGACGAGCGGGTTCGAGGTCACGCACCACGTGTTCGACGTGCGCGGTCGGTGCCGCCCGTGTCTACAACGTGGCGGTCTGCGAACCCAGTGAAGGTACGGGCTCAACGGTCGCGTCCGCGGTCGCGGTAACGGGTGCCGGGTTGCGCAGGAACAGCCACATCACCGGAACGACGTAACACCCGTAGGCGAGCACCCGAATCCGTTCGGGTTCGTTCGCCCAGCCGAACAGGCCGTTGAGGAAGTCGTAGAAGGTGCCCTTGGCGAATGGGCCGGAGGTGATGCTCCAGGCCGAATGCATCAGCCACGAGTTGTTGAACTCGAGCAGTTCTGGGAACTCGTGGAACGCCTTGCCAACGAGACCGGCGGCGAACAGGATGAGCACGATGCCCGTGTAGCGGAAGAATGAGCGCAGGTCGATCTTGTTGCTGCCGAGGTACATCGCGATGCCGACCGCCGCGCTGAGCGCCAGGCCGAGCACGCCACCGATGACGACGTCGGCACCCTTGGCGTTGCCAGATTCGGCGCCGAGCAGGAACAGTACGGTCTCGAAACCTTCTCGGGCGACGCCGACGAACGCCACCATGGCGACTCCGGCCAGTGTGGTCGCGCCGTCCACCTTGGCCCGCAGGTGGCCACCCATCGTGTGTGCGTTCTTGTGCATCCACAGGATCATGAACGTGAGCACGATCGCGGCAAGTACGGCGAGCGAACCCTCGACTGCCGGTTCCGCCTTGCCGTTCAATCCTTTGGTGACGGCGTGCACTGCGACTCCGGCGACGACGCAGGCGAGTGTGGCGACACCGGTGCCGAGCCAGACGGCTCGGAGATCTCCTCGACGATCGGTCTTGACCAGGTAGCCGATGAGAACCGCGAGAACGATCGAAATCTCGAGGCCTTCACGCAATGTGATCAGGAACGCTGCACCCATGCTTCCATGTTAGGCATACTGAACAGCTCAGCACAAATGTCCTAACAAGAAATTTCCCGACGCCTATCGTGTGCCCCACACAAAGCGGTGGGTGTGAATACCGAAGTACGTGAAACTCTCGACGCTGCGCACATCAGCGATCGCCCGGATCTCGTCGTCGATCACGTGCAGCAGGCGCGACGAGTCAGCGCACAGCACCTCCACCAGCAGGTCGAAGGAACCGGAGGTGAACACGACGTAGATGACGCCCTCGATGTCCGCGATGCGGTCGGCAACATTGCGTACGTTGCGTTCCACACGGACGCCGAGTGCCGCCATCACCGGGTAACCGAGAGCCAGCGGGTTGGTGACCCCCACGACCTGCACCACACCGGCATCGAGCAGACGCTGCACCCGCAGTCGGGTGGCGGCCGGCGAGAGACCGACCAGCTCGGCAAGATCGGCGTAGCTCGCTCTCCCGTCGCGCTGGAGGGCGTCGATCAACTTCCGGTCGGTGTCGTCGAGGGACATCATCGTCGCCAGTGTCACACGATCCCGGCCGACAGACCGAAATCGATCGGCAGCGCTGCGCCCGTGATCGGTGCTGCGGCCGGCTGGCACAGGAACCAGATGAACTCGGCGACCTCGGCGGGCTGCACAAATCGAGCGCGGGCACCCTGCGGGTAACCGGCCAGCAGTCGGTCGAGGTACGCCTGACGATCGCTGCCGCCGAACGTCTCCGCCTGTCCGTGCAGCATCGGTGACTCCACGTCGCCGGGACACACCGCGTTGACCCGCACACCCTGCGGTGCCAGCTCCAGTGCTAAGGCCTTGGTGAGCAGCGTGACGCCACCCTTCGACGCGCAGTAGACCGCCGCACCGGCATTGCCCTGTAGCCCGGCGTCGCTGGACAGGTTGACCACACAACCCGACGTGGCCACCAGGTGCGGGATCGCCGCGGAGGTGACGAAGTACAGCCCTTTGAGGTTCACCCCGAGCACACGGTCGAACTCCGCCTCGCTGGTGTCGGCGCTGGCGCCCTCGGTCCAGACGCCCGCCGAGTTCACGACCGCGTCCAGCCGGCCGCCCCACTCCACGGCGCGGTCGACCGCAGCACGGCATTGGGCTACGTCGGTGAGGTCGGCAGTGATCGGCAGCACGCGGTCATCCGGAGCGATCGCCGCCGCCCGGAGGTCGACTGCCGCAACCCGCCAACCGCCGTCGAGGAACCGCCGTGTGGTGGCCCCGCCGATACCACCGGCGGCACCGGTCACCAGCACGATCTTCGAACGTGGTGTGCTCACGGTCGCCACGCCCGATCCTCCGGCAGCGAGTTGCCGCCGTCGACCACGATGAGTTGGCCAGTGACGTAGGAGGCCGCAGGGTCGGCAAGGAAGCGCACCACCGCCGCCACTTCGGTGGGCGTCCCGGCGCGGCCGGTCGGGGTCAGCGTGCCCGCCACCTTTTCGTGGCCCAACGACGCGGCGGTACTGATCCAGCCAGGAGCGACAGCGTTCACGGTAATGCCGTCACCTGCAGTCTCGAGGGCGACGGCCCGAGTGAGCCCGTGCACGCCAGCCTTGGCGGCGTGGTAAGCGACATCGCCGTGGAAGGCCTGCACCGTGCCCGATGTGCTCGCGATGTTCACTACCCGCCCGTATCGGTGCGGTCGCATCACGGCCACAGCGGCGCGGGTGACGGCAAAGCATGTGGTGAGGTTGCGCTCGATACCGTCGTGCCACACGTCGTCGCTGGTGTCGTCGATAGTTGCGTCGGCGGCGCGTCCTCCCATGGCGATCATGCCCGCATTGTTGACCAGGATGTCGAGCCGTCTGTTCACGTTCGTGGTCAGCTGCACCACGCGGGCCGCAGCGCCGGGATGCATCAGGTCGGCCACGACACCGATGGCGTGGAGACCGGACGCGTTGAGTTCGGCCACCCGTTCGTGCACGCGGTCGGTCGTGGACGTGAGCATCACTGTGGCGCCGCCAGCGGCAAGCGCGCTGGCGCAGGCGAACCCGATGCCGTGCGCACTGCCAGCGCCGGTGACGAGGGCCACCTGGCCAGCGAGAGGTTGGTTGTTCATCTCAGCAAGGTTGCCACGGCGTCAGCGAAGACCTCGCTGTGGAGATCGACATCGGCCTCACTGTGGTGTGGCGACAGCAGCGCCATGTTGTGGAACGGAGTGAGCAGAATGCCACGGTTCACCGCCCACAGGTGCATGAACGCGTCGAGTTCCGAATCGATGGCCGCTGCGGCGGAGGCGCCATCGCGCGGCGGCGGGCAGAACCAGTACTCGGCCCGGCAGCCGAGTTGTTGCACGTTCCACGGCAGGTCGTGTTGGTCGATCACTCGCTGCACACCGTCGGTCCAGAGAGTGGCGAGCGGAATCATGCGCGCGAAGTCGTCGTCGCACAGTGTGCTGGAGAGGGTCGCTCGCACTGCCGCCAGCGCCAGCGCATTACCGGTGAGGGTGCCGCCAACGCCACTGGTGTCGACGCCCTTGTCGGCCAACAGCAGGTTGAGTTGTTGAGCGATCTTGGCGGTGCAGCCGTAGGCCGCAGCGGGCATGCCGCCGCCGATGCTCTTGCCGATGACGAAGAAGTCGGGTTCCAACCCCCAGGCGACCGTGGCGCCACCCGGGCCAACGCAGATGGTGTGTGTTTCGTCGATGACGAGGTAGGTGCCGTACGTGCGGGTGAGGGCGCGCAACGCTTCGTGGTAGCCCGGATCGGGCAGCACGATGCCGATGTTGGTGAGCGCTGGCTCGGCGAGCACACATGCGATCTCGCCGGTGGCGAGCGCCGCCTCAAGGGCGGCAAGGTCGTTGAACGGCACCACAACAGTGGTGAACGCGGGATCGACCTGCGGGCCGATGTTGCCCGAACGGGGTGTCGGGCGGCCATTTGTACCCAACGTCACCAGCGTCTCGTCGACGCTTCCGTGGTAGCACCAATCGAACGCCAGCACCTTTGGGCGCCCGGTGAGGAAGCGGGCGAAACGCAACACGAACCGGTTGGCATCCGTGGCGGTCATTGCCATCTGCCATACCGGCAGACCGAACCGGCGGGCGAGTTCCTGGCCCACCCATGCAGCATCGGTGCTGGGCAACATGGTGGTGAGACCGCGGCTGGCCTGCCGGTAGAGGGCGTCGGCCACCTGCGGGAGCGCGTGGCCGGTCATCGCTCCGGTGTCGCCCAGACAGAAGTCGACGTATTCATGGCCGTCAACGTCGGTGAACCGTGCGCCACTGGCCTGGTCGAAGAACAGCGGGAACGCGCCGGGCCAGCGGGTCATCCACGCCATTGGCACCCCCCCGAGCAAACTGCCGCGAGCCTCGGTGGCGTACTCGGCTGAGCGCGGATGGCTGTCGATGAAGCGCTGCTCCTCGGCTGCGTGGCAGGCGGCGAGGTGTTCGCGGACGATCATGTCGTCAACGTAACACGAGGGATTCGATTGTAAAAGCGAAAGATCGCAAGCGATTCGCTCGTCCGTAACGTCAGGGGTTGACGTTACCGTCCTGATCGGACGGTAACGATTTGCGCCATCTGGTCGTATGGCCATCCATCGGGCATCGTGATCGGGGCCTGTGGTGCGGTCAGTACGGTGAGGCGAATCTCGCCGCGCTTGACGTACCCGATCTCCTGGCGCGCAGCCTGTTCGACACCTGCCGGGGTCTGCAGCATGGCGACCTCGTCGATCAGGTCGGCATTGGCCAGTTGTAGTGCAGCCAGTTCCCGTTGTTTGCTGTCGATGTCGTCCTGCTGGCGCAGCCAGGCCTTCACCGGCAACACGAACAGCGCGGCGATGAGTGCCGCGGTGATGACACCGGCACCGATGGTGATGACTCCGCGCTTGCCCTTGCCCTTGACGAGTTGTTTGTCCCGTGGGATCGGTCGGGTGAATTCGCCGAAGCGGGTGTCGTCACTGGCGCTCGGAGGTGTGCGGGGTCGCGAGCGGGTCGGGTCGACGGGGCGCGGGATCGAGGAGGTCTTGTGACCTCCGTGTTGCCTCCGACCTGCCGTACTCATAGCGGCATTCTCGCAGCCGCCCGCCGCCGAACGGCGTCACCTGTCAGCGCGGGCTGAGTGCACTGCGTCCGCGGTAGGCGGCCGACTCGCCGAGCTGCTCTTCGATGCGGAGCAGTTGGTTGTACTTGGCAACACGGTCGCTGCGGGCGGGGGCACCGGTCTTGATCTGGCCGCAGTTGGTGGCGACGGCGAGGTCGGCGATGGTGACGTCCTCGGTCTCACCGCTGCGATGGCTCATGACACTGCTGTAGGCATGGCGGGTGGCCAACTCGACGGTGTCGAGCGTTTCGGACAAGCTGCCGATCTGGTTGACCTTGATGAGGATGCTGTTTGCGACCTTGTGGTCGATGCCCATCTGTAGACGAGTCACGTTGGTGACGAACAGGTCGTCGCCGACCAACTGTACGCGGTCGCCGACAGCGCGGCTGAGTGCCCCCCAGCCGTCCCAGTCGTTCTCGTGCATCCCGTCCTCGATGCTGACGATGGGATAGCTGTCCACGATGCGGGTCCAGTACGCCACCATTTCGGCCGGTGTGAGTACCTTGCCCTCGCCGGTGAGGTGGTACGCGCCGTCGCGGTACAGCTCGCTCATCGCTGGGTCCATCGCGATGGCGATGTCCTCACCGGGCTTGTAGCCGGCCCTCTCGATCGTCTCGATCAGAATCTTGATCGCGTCTTCGTTGGTGGCCAGGTTGGGAGCGAAACCGCCCTCGTCGCCGACGGACGTGCTGAGGCCGCGGTCGTGCAGCACCTTCTTCAGCATGTGGTAGGTCTCGGTGCCCCAGCGCAATGCTTCGGAGAAGCTCGGTGCCCCCACCGGCATGATCATGAACTCCTGCATGTCGATCGTGTTGTCGGCATGGGCACCACCGTTGATGACGTTCATCATCGGCACCGGCAACACGTGGGCATTGGGCCCACCGAGGTAGCGGTACAGCGGCAGCTGCAAGTCGTCGGCTGCGGCACGAGCCACGGCCAGGCTGGTGCCGAGGATCGCATTGGCGCCGATGCGTCCCTTGTTCTCGGTGCCATCAAGGGCGATGAGCTCGTTGTCGATGAAGCGCTGCTCGAACACTTCGACACCGTTCAACAGTTCGGCGATTTCGCCGTTCACGAAGCCGACTGCTGTGGTGACACCTTTGCCGCCGTAGCGCTTGCCGCCGTCGCGCAGTTCGACCGCCTCGTGTTCGCCGGTGGATGCGCCCGAGGGAACCGCCGCTCGGCCGCTCGCCCCGCTGTCGAGCACGACCTCGACCTCCACAGTGGGGTTCCCTCGCGAGTCGAGGATTTCACGGCCGATGATGCTGACGATGTCGCTCATGTCCCTAACGGTACCGATCCCGGACACCCAGGGGAAAGGGAACGGGTTAAGCGTCTCGTCCGCGATGCCGATGGTGACGTTGTGATGGGCCAGAAGAAGTCGATCGGGCCGGATACCGGCTTCGTGCCGCGGTTGCCGTCGCCCGCACGCCGCCGCCGGTACCTCCCGCGCTCCGATGCCGTGGTCCAGGATCGACATCACCACACGGTGCTGCCGCGAGCGATGGTGCTGACGTCGTTCATCCTCGGGTTGTCGATGCCCGCATGGGTCGTGCTCCTGGAACGCAAGGGTCGTCTTGACTGGGCCGGTGGCGACACGGTCGCCGACCCGGTGGCCCGACGCCTGTTGGTGACGCTCTTCGTCGTGATGTTCGGTACTTATGCCGTCGGGTGGCTCTGGTGGTCGGTCGCAGCCGCGGCGAATGCGGCCAGCCTGGCGCGGTGGACGGTCTCGCCGTTGTTGGCGCCGTTCGGCTATCTGGTGACGGTGGGCGTCGTGGCCCTCGTGCCCGAGATCGACCAGCGGATCGCCGCCCAGCAACGGTCGGCCTTGATGGTTGCCGGTGGAGTCGTCATCGTCATCGCTCACTTCGGCGTGTTGCGCGCGTACCGTCGCACGGCAGAGGTGATCGGCGGGGAACTCGCACCGTGGATCCGCGTCATCGTGCTGCCCTGGGTGGCGCTGTTTGTCTCGTTGCTGCTGTCGTTCTTCGGCCAGGTGCTCGACAAGGCGGTGTTTGCGTTGGTGCTCGGCTCGCTGTGGGTGCTCTTCTCGCTCGTCGACGCGGCGAGTATGTATCAGGCGATGGCTTCCTTCGACCGCGCGTGTACCGGCCGCCGCAGTGTGCATTCCGAGAGCGATGCGCTCCCCAACTTCCTCACGCGGCAGAGAGCAACGGCCGAGCAACGGCTATGAGTCAGGTTTCGGTGGACTTCACTTCGTCCCATAGAGCGTCCAACACCGGCAACCCAGCCGTGTGGAGATCAATGGCGCGCGCAGTGGCAAGCAGCTCGACCTGCTCGAAACGGCGACGGAACTTCAGCGTCGCCTGACGCAACGCGGACTCCGGCTCGACATCGAGGTGCCTGGCGACGTTGACGACGGCGAACAACAGGTCGCCGAGTTCATCGTGGATGCGCTCGGTGTCGCCGGTGTGGGCGACTTCGCGGAGTTCTGCTGCTTCCTCGGCGATCTTCGGCAGGGCGCCGTCCACGTCGGGCCAGTCGAACCCCACCTTGGCGGCCTTGCGCTGCACCGCGGCGGCGTACCCGAGTGCCGGCTGCGACGTCGGAACTCCGTCGAACACCGACGTGCGGCGCTTCTCGGCGCGCTTGATCGCGTCCCAGTTGGTGAGCACGGTGTCAGTGTCGTTGGCGACCACGTCACCGAACACGTGTGGGTGACGGCGCACCAACTTGTCGTGCACACCCTGCACGACGTCGGCCATCGTGAACCGACCTTCCTGCTCGGCGATCGTGGCGTGAAACTCGATTTGGTACAGCAGGTCGCCCAGCTCCTCCACCAGATCGTCGTCAGTGCTGGGGTCGTCGGGGTCCAGCGCTTGGAGCGCGTCCACCACTTCGTAGGTCTCCTCGATCAGATAACGCACGAGCGAGCGGTGCGTCTGTTCCTGATCCCAGGGGCACTGTTCGCGCAGGGTGCGGGCCAACTGATGGAAGCGCGCACTTTCGAACGCCACGGGCGAGCCAAGGTGCGGAATGTAGATACTGGTGAGGTGGTCGGCCTCCACCGTGCGGTCGAGTTCGGCCCACGTGGTGTGCGTGATGCACTCGTCGGGCGAACCGAGGCGCTGCAGGATCACGACCAGTTCGTCACCTGTGGCACCCTCGACCGCCAGCTTGATCTCGCTGAGTACCCAGTTGGCATGTGTGTGGGCCACCAGCAGCGGACCCTGCAGTCCCGCCGCCGCGGTGGCGAACTCGTGGCCGTCGATCAACGTGATCGCGGCCTCGATGGGGTCGATACCGAGGCGGTTGTAGATGATGTCGAGGAACGACATCGCCGGATGGATGATGCACTGCACCCGATCGTCCGCTCGCAGTGCACGGACGGTGCGCTCCAGCACGAGTGGTGAACCAGGCACTGCGTACAGCACCTCGCCGAACTGCGCTGCAGCGGCCACCAACCGGTCGGTGATCTCGGCGTACACATCGGCAAACGTGTCGGCCGCCTCATACACCTCGTCGAATGTCACGGCCTCGGGTACCAGGTGTGCGCTGGGGTGGCGGCCGGTGCGCAAGTAGCGGTGCTCGACACGAGCGATCTCTGCCCGTGTGTGCTCGGTGACGTACTCGTCGCCAGCCGGCCCGAGGCCGACGACAATGACCCGGGGTGGGGTCACCCTGCCTCAGGCGCGAGGACGGATCCGGTGGCGGGATCCCACACGCCGATGTTGGAGTTCACCGTGATCACGGCCTTCGCGTACAGGTCTTTCAACGCTGCTCCGATGGTGCTGGACTCGATGGTGGCTTGGTCCTGCAACGAGAGTTCGGCGAACGGACGCATGTACAGAATGACCATCGCCCCGGTGCCGTCACCGCTGTCGATGGCCACTGGGAAACCCACCTTCGCTTTGGCATCGGCGAGTGCTTTCAGGATGCCGCCGAAGTTGGATTCGAACGTGGCCGGGTCGAAACAGTCGGCGCCGTTCTGATCGGCGATGACGCCGCTCGATGCTGCGAGCGTGGTGGAGGTGGAGTACTTCTTCGCGAGTTCGGCGAAGGCGGTACCACCCTTCAGCTGAGCGATGACGTCATCGGCCTTCACGTCAGCGGCCAACGGGATGGCGCCAAGGCAGATGTAGTTGGTGCCGTCGATCGCCTTCTCGTACTGGGCCTGGCCGGCGCCACCATGTTTGGCGATCAAGTCGGCGAGCACCTTGTCGCGCAGCGTTGCCAGTTCGTCCATCGAGTGCACCGTGGTGGGGTTCTCGGCGGCCGAGGCGATCTGGATCCAGCTCGAGAGTCGCTTGCGGATCGTGGTGGGGTCGGTCTCGTGGTTGACCAGCGTGTTGAGCTGTTGATTGGAGAGCGTGTGCCCGTTGACCTCGGCGGCGGTGTCGTTGCGATTGAACGTTGCGCAGGAGGTGAGGGTGCCCGCAGCGGCGAGGACGCCGAACAGGCCGAGGAACGTGGTGGAGCGTCGCATCACGTGCGCCAGGCTACCTGCGGTCGGCAGGGCTGTCCCCATCATCGGGGCGGTCTTCCCAGTCGACCCAGGGCACCTGTTGCTCACCGAGGTACTGCTTCACTGCCTCGCCCACCGTGCGGGCGGCGAAGCGATGCGCGTCCTGGTCGAACACTTCGTAGCGTTCGAGTCGCTCGCGTACGGTTCCCTTCAGTTCGGCGAAGCGCAGTTCGATCCCGCGTGTAGCGAGGTGGTCGACCAGTTCCTTCAATGCGTCGGCGGCGGTGGTGTCGATGTCGGTGATCGGCTCGGCGGTGATGATCACGCAGGTCGTGGGCTCCGGCCGCTCCTCGATGACGCGTTGGAGATCCTCCACGAAGAACCGGGCGTTGGCGAAGACCAGCGGGCCGTCGAAGCGGTACAGCACTAACCCCGGCACGACCCGACCCTCAGGGTGGCGTACCCGGTCGTGGTAACCCTTCAGACCGTCCACGCGGACGAGTTCGGCGGTGTGCGGCTTCCACGCAAGGCGAAGGAAGTTGAGAATCGAGAGCGCCACCGCCACGACCACTCCGCTGACCGGCCCGAGGGCGGCGACGGCGAGGAGCGCCGCGATCGAAAGGACGAACTCGCTGCGCCGCACGCGCCAGAGGCGGACCATGGCGGGGAGATCGATCAGCGAGATCGCGGCGGCAATCACGATCGCCGCGAGCGACGCCTCAGGAAGGTGGCGGAAGGTGGCGGGCGCGGCGGCGGCGAGGGCCAGCAGCACCGCCGCGGCGGTGATGCCGGTGAGTTGCGTGCGCGACCCCATTGCCTCGGCGACAGGCGTACGCGACTGGCTGGCGCTGACCGGGAAGCCGTGGAACAGACCGGACGCCACGTTCGCCAAACCGAGCGCGACGAGTTCGTGGTTGGCGTCGACGTGCTCGCGCCGCCGCATTGCCATCGTGCGCGACATCACGCTGGTGTCGGCGAAGGCGACGAAGGCGATGCCCAACGATGCGCCCGCCAGAGTGCGCGTGGTGTGCCAGTCGACATCGGGGATGGCGAACTTGGGCAGACCGCGGGGAAGATCTCCCACGAGTGGAACGCCTCTCCGGTGCAGGTCGAGCGCCACGGCGACGACGATGCCGATGATGACGGCGATCAGCGTCCCAGGGATGCGGCGGGAGACGACTCGCAGTGCGGCGATCACGGCGATGGAGAGCAACCCGATCGTCAGCGACCAGCCGTTCAACCGGCCAGCATCCAGGCCGTCGACGACCTGGCGCAACTGGCCGACGATCGTCTCGCCCTTCACGGAGAACCCGCAGAGTTTGGCCGACTGAGCGACGATGATGGTGAGCGCGATGCCGTGCAAGTAGCCGTACCGCACGGGTGACGACAGCAGTTCGGCGATGAACCCGAAGCGGGCCAGGCCGGCAACGACGCAGATCAGCCCGGCGAGGATGCCCACGGCTCCGGCCAGCTGGACTGCCCGGTCGGTGCCCACCGCAGCGAGGGGCAGCACCGCGGCGACGATCAACGGAGTGAGCGAGGAGTCGGGGCCCATCACCAGGATCCTTGACGGGCCGAACATTGCATAGACCACGAGCGGCACGATGGTGGCGTATAGGCCGGTGACCGGTGGGAGCCCGGCGGCGGCGGCGTACGCCATACCGGCCGGGGCCAGCAGGCCAGTCAGCACGACACCGGCGAGGAGATCCTTGGACAGCCACTCGCGGCGGTAACTGCGAACCTGCGCGATGGCGGGCACGAGGTTGGTCCAGGTCACCGTTCAAGATTGCCATGTCGCAGGCCATGTCGCAGGCCATGTCGCAGGCCATGTCGCAGGCCAGCACCTGCGGTGTCGGCGGAGTATTTCCGCACCGTGTCAGCGCTGTTGGCGGCCGCTGGAGGGACCAATGGCCCTAGGGCGGAGTGCGTGGTGGGCTGCACCATGCGCTGCATGGCAACGCTCCCCACGACCCCGCTCCGTCTGCACCACGTGGCCTACGTCACGGGGGATACCTCCGCGACGGTCGATTTCTACAGCCGCATCCTCGGTATGTCGTTCTGCGCCGCGGTGCTTGATGAGAAGATCCCGTCCACCAAGGAGCCGGTGCCGTACTTCCACTCGTTCTTCCGTCTGGGCGACGGCGAAGCGTTGGCGTTCTTCGAGGCACCCGACCTGCCGGCCCCGGTGGTCGAGCCGACCCCGGCGTATCACACGTTTCGTCACCTGGCGCTCGACGTGCAGACCACCGCTGAGGTCGACTCGTGGGCGGCGTGGATCCGCTCGAACGGCATCGACGTGATCGGCCCGGTTGATCACGGCATCATCTACAGCATCTACTTCTTCGACCCGGACGGCGTGCGTTTGGAACTGACCTGCACGGTCGACCCCACCTGGAACCAGAACGAGGTCGGCGCCCGCGACTCGCTGGCCGAGTGGGAGACCGTGAAGACCCACGCTCGTGAGACGGGTGCGGACGTGGCCGGCGCTCTCGACTCGTTGGCCGCCGCCCGGAGCCACCGCAAGAACAACCACCTCAACTGACGCTGCAGCGCCCTCGGCAGGATTCGAACCTGCGCATCCGGCTCCGGAGGCCGGCGCTCTATCCCCTGAGCTACGAGGGCGGGGGTCCTTGCGGACGGGTCAACGCTACCGGCTGCTGGCGGGCGTGAAGGGGGTCAGCGTGAACGCTTCGCCCGCACCTTGGCCTGGGCGGCCTCGGCATCGGCCAGCGTGTGGCCCAGCAAGTACTGCGCCGAGTGGCCGAGCTCGTACGCAATGTCGGCGGGGTTCTGCGTCGCGCAGTCGGCGAGTGTGAGACACCCGCAACCAATGCACTTGCCGCGGTCGGCGCTGAGTTGTTGCAGCAGACGTAGACGTTCGGTGAGCACCGCCTGCCACCGTTCGGCGAGCGCAGCCCAATCGGCCTCGGTCGCGTTGTGATCGGGGGGGAGCACCTCGAACGCCAAGCGGATGTCTTCCAGGCTGAGGCCCACCTCTTGGGCGGCCTTGATGAATGCCACCCTGCGTAACGTGTCGCGCAGGTAGCGGCGCTGACCGCTGTCGGTGCGCTGATCCTTGAGCAGACCCTGCGATTCATAGAAGCGCAGCGCCGAGGCAGCGATACCCCCACGCGCGGAGAGTTGCCCGATGGAGAGCAGTTCGGTGGTGCGCAGTGTGTCGGCCATGACATCAGGGATCCTACCGGACCGGTGTTCGACTCGACTCCGCTGCCAGACTGCACGGATGCGGAACGCGCGTGTAGCGGTGGTACTGATGGCGCTGACCGTCGCGTGCTCGGCCGATCCGCAGCTCGGTGCGGCGAGCACCAGCACGACGACGAGCACGAGCACGGCGAGCACCAGCACGACGAGCACGAGCACGACGGTCGCCCCAACGCTCGACGACTGTCAGCAGGTCGCCACTGCAGTTGCTCATGCGCACGCCGGCGCCAGCCAGGTTGTCGTGGTGATCGCACCCGCAGCGCCGGCCAGCGCCGGCACGTTGCAGATCGCCGAGTTGGGTGTGTCGGGCTGGCAGTGCACTGCGGTGATGACAGCACGGTTGGGTAAGAAGGGGGTGCGGCCGTTGACCGAGCGGCGCAGCGGCGACGGCACCACTCCGGCCGGTGTGTTCCCGTTGGGCACGATGACGGCCTGGGACGGGCAGGTGTTCAGCTTCTTCGGCAACTCGGCCGACCCCGGCGTGAGCGCTGGCGCATACCGACGGGTGCGCACCGGCGACTGCTTCGGCGCCACGCCGAACGACCCGGATTACGGGCATCTGGTGCAGCGTTCGGCGGCGCAGTGTCCGGGGCCGGACGATGAGTACCTGCCGGCGGTGCGCGGCGCCTACGAACACGCGGCGCTGATCGGGGCGAACATGGAGCCCGTGGTGAGCGGAGACGAAGTGGGCGAGACGCCGTACGCGGCGGCCATCTTCCTGCACCGGTTCAGCTACGACGCAACTGGCTCGACACGGCCGACCGCCGGTTGCGTGTCGCTGGCGCACGACGATCTGCTGGCCGTGCTGCGGGCGTTGCGCCCGGGTGTGCTGTTCGCGATTGGCACCAAAGACTGGCTCCTCGCCAACGTCTGACCGGTACCATCGCGACACCATGGCCGATCCCCTGTTCACCATCTCGGCGACCCTGCGCGACGCGTTCGCGTCGGTCACCGGCCTCCCCGCCGTGGGCATCGACCCCGTCGTGCGCCCCAGCGACCGCGCCGACGCGCAGGTCAATGGCGCGCTGGCGCTCGCCAAGCAGGTCGGTCGCAATCCACGTGAGGTGGCCGACGCTGTCGTCGCCACGGGCGCCCTCGCTGCAATCTGCAGTGCTGTCGAGGTTGCCGGTCCGGGCTTCATCAACCTCACGTTCACCGAGGCCTTCCTCGCCGAGCAGTTGGCCGCGTCGGCCGAGGACGCTCGCCTGGGTGTGCGCATGGCAGCCGTCACCGAGCGTGCCGTCGTCGACTACTCGGCGCCCAACGTCGCCAAGGAGATGCACGTCGGCCACCTGCGCAGCACTGTCATCGGCGACAGCATCGTGCGCCTGCTGCAATTCGTTGGCCACGAGGTCGTGCGCGAGAACCACATCGGCGACTGGGGTACCCCGTTCGGCATGCTCATCGAGCACCTGCTCGATCTCGGCGACTCGGCTGCGATCGACATGTCCGACCCGAACCCGTTCTACCAAGCGGCACGCGCCAAGTTCGATGCCGACGACGACTTCAAGGCACGTGCCCGCGACCGCGTGGTGGCGCTGCAGAGCGGCGACCCCTCGACGCTCGCAATCTGGCAACGACTGGTCGACAACAGTGCCGAGTACTTCGACATCGTGTATCGCCAGCTCGGTGTGCTGCTGACCCACGACGATCTGATGGGTGAGAGCGCCTATCACGACAAGCTCGCCGGCGTCGTCGAGCAGTTGGCGGTCAAGGGACTACTGGAGCAGAGCGACGGTGCCGACGTGGTGTTCGTGCCCGGCTTTACCAACCGCGAGGGAGACCCGCTGCCGCTGATCGTGCAGAAGGGTCATGGCGGTTTCAACTACGCCACGAGCGACCTTGCCTGCGTGATCGACCGGGTCGATCGCCTGGGTGCCACCTTGTTGGTGTACGTCGTCGGCTCGCCACAGGCGCAGCACCTGGCAATGGTGTTCAAGGTGGCGGAGATGGCCGGCTGGCTGGCCCCGCCAGCGCATGCAGTGCACGTGGGGTTCGGCAGCGTGTTGGGCGCCGACCGCAAGATGTACAAGACCCGCAGCGGTGAGAACGTGAAGCTGCAGGCGTTGCTCGACGAGGGTGTGCAGCGCGCTGCTGCCGCAGTTGCCGAGAAGAACCCGGAGATGCCCGCCGACGAGCAGGCTGCCGTGGGCCGCATGGTGGGCATCGGTGCGATCAAGTACGCCGATCTCAGCACCGATCGCATCAAGGACTACGTCTTCGATTGGGATCGCATGTTGGCCTTCGAGGGCAACACCGCCCCATACCTGCAGTACGCGCATGCCCGCATCTGCAGCATCTTCCGCCGCGCCGGTGTCGAGCGCCCGTCGGTGCGTAGCGCCCCAGTGTCGCTCGCCGAACCGCAGGAGCGGTCACTGGCGCTCGCGCTGTTGCAGTTCGACGCCGTGGTGCACGACACGGTGGAGAAGTTCGCACCGCACCGCATGTGCACCTACCTGTTCGACCTGGCCCAGGCGTTCACCGGTTTCTACGAAGCGTGTCCGGTGTTGAAGGACGGCTACGAGACGACACGCCTTTCGCGATTGGCATTGTGCGATCTCACTGCCCGCACGCTGCAGCAGGGTCTGGCCCTGCTGGGTATCGACGCCCCCGAGCGGATGTGACATGAACCCCGTACCTCTCTCCCTGCTGCCCGACACCGCCGAGGTGCAGGCCGACGGGTCCCTGTGGATCGGCGGCTGCGATCTGCTGGAGGTGGCAGCCGAGTTCGGCACCCCGGCATTCGTCTACGACGAGGCGCACCTGCGCGCTCGCTGCCGCGAAGCCGTTGCGGCGTTCGGTCACGGACGCGCCGTGTACGCCACGAAGGCGTTCCTGTGCGGGGCGATGGCCCGCCTCGCGTATGAGGAAGGCATGTTGCTCGACGTCGCCAGTGGCGGCGAGTTGTTCGTCGCGTTGCACGCCGGTGTTCCCGCCGATGCGCTCACGCTGCATGGCAACAACAAGAGCGTCGCCGAACTGCGCATGGCCATTGAGGCAGGTGTGCGGCACATCGTGGTCGACAGCTTCGACGAGCTCGACCGTCTCGACGCGCTCCACGCCGAGGGTCTGCCGGTGCCGAATGTCATCCCGCGGATCACGCCGGGGGTGCACGCGCACACCCACGAGTTCATCGCCACCGGCCAGGACGACAGCAAGTTCGGTTTCAACCTCGGTAACGGCGATGCCCAACGCGCGGTCGACCGCATGCGCCGTTCACCGTCAGTGCACCTCGAGGGTGTGCACTGCCACATCGGCAGCAACGTGTTCGACGCCGCCAGTTTCGGCCGAGCTGCAGAGGTGATGGCCAAGTTCGCCGCGCCGCTCGACCTTCCCGAACTCGTGCTCGGTGGCGGCCTCGGCGTTGCCTACGTCGCTGGTGAAGAAGCGCCCACCATCACGCAGTGGGGCAACGTGCTGCTCGACGCATGTCAGGCACTCGGAGTGCGCAGTGCGGTCAGCGTCGAGCCGGGTCGCAGCATCGTCGCCCAGGCGGCCATCACGCTCTACACCGTGGGCACGATCAAGGACATCCCCGGTGTGCGCAGGTACGTCAGTGTCGACGGTGGCATGAGCGACAACCCACGCCCAGTCCTGTACGGAAGCGGTTACGAGGCGTTCGTGCCGCGCGATGTGCTGGCCGAGCGGCCGATGAACGCTCGTCTGGTGGGCAAGCACTGCGAGAGCGGCGACGTGCTCATCTTCGATGCCGGCCTACCTGCCGACCTGTGCGTGGGCGATGTGCTGGCCACTCCTGTCACCGGCGCTTACGGCTACAGCATGGCCAGCAACTACAACAAGCTCACCCGTCCACCGGTGGTGTTCGTGCGCGACGGCGTCGCCCGCGTCGTGGTGCGCCGCGAGTCCTTCGAGGATCTCGTGCGGTGCGACCTGGGCCCGGAAACACTCGTAGCCTGCATCCCGTGAAGCTCATCAGGGTCGGTGTTCTCGGTTGCGGCAATGTCGGCGCGCCGCTCGTCTCGCTCATCGCCCGCCAGCAGGCGGTCATCGAGGCACGCAAGGGTGTGCGTCTCGAAGTTGTGGCCGTGGCGGTGCGCAGTCTCGCCAAGGTGCGCGACATCACGTTGCCCGGCGGAGCGCTCACCACCGATGCGATGGCCGTTGTCAACAATCCCGATGTCGACGTCGTGGTCGAGTTGATCGGCGGCGTCGAGCCAGCCCGTGCGCTCATCACCGCCGCGTTGCGCAATGGCAAACCCGTCATCACCGGCAACAAGGAACTGCTGGCCAAACATGGCGCCGAGTTGTACGCCCTCGCCGACGAGTTGGGCGTCGACCTGCTGTTCGAGGCCGCCGTCGCCGGCGGCATTCCCATTGTGCGTGCGCTGCGTGAGAGCCTCCGCGGCGAACCCGTCAGCCGCATCATGGGCATCATCAATGGCACCACCAACTTCATCCTCACGAAGATGACCGAAGAGGGCGCCGAGTACGCCGATGTGCTGGCGGAGGCTCAGGCGCTCGGGTACGCGGAGGTTGACCCCACCGCCGATGTCGAGGGCTACGACGCCGGAGCCAAGGCGGCGATCATGGCGTGTATCGCATTCGGTGCCGACGTCGTTGCCGGCGATGTGCACCATGAAGGAATCAGCGCGCTGACGGCGGCCGACATCACGATGGCCAAGCGCCTCGGATATGTCGTCAAGTTGCTGGGGATCGCTGAGCAGGATCGTGCCACGGGTGCAATCGGCGTACGCGTGCATCCGACGATGGTGCCCTTCACCCACCCGCTTGCCAGCGTGCGCCTGGCCTACAACGCAGTCTTCGTCGAGGGCGACTCCGTCGGGTCGCTGATGTTCTACGGCCGAGGTGCGGGTGGCGACCCCACCGCCAGCGCAGTGCTCGGCGATGTGATCGACGCGGCCACGAACCTGTCGAAGAACACGCACGCCACGCTCGGTGCATTCCCGCGGGCAGCGATCCGCCCGATCGATGAGATCACCACCGAGTACCTGCTGAGCATGGATGTCGCCGACCGGCCCGGTGTGTTGCACGCAGTCACCGGCGTGTTCGCCCGCCACGGTGTCAGCATCCGTGCCGCCGAGCAGGAGGGCCACGGTGCCGATGCCCGCCTGGTGTTCATTACTCACGATGCCGTCGAGGCGTCGCTGCAAGCCACCGTTCGAGAACTGCGTGGGCTCGACGAAGTGCTGAAGGTCGGTACTGTCCTACGCGTGATCAAGGCCTGACATGAGCAGCACCCGATACGTCTCCACCCGTGGCCTGGCCCCCGAACTGGGGTTCACCGAGGTGCTGCTCGCTGGCCTCGCCAACGACGGTGGTCTCTACGTGCCCAAGTCGTGGCCCGTGCTGCCGGCGTGTAGTCCGGGTGCCACCTACGCCGAGCGTGCGGCTCAGATCATCCAACTGTTCGTCGGCGACGACCTGTCCGCCGACACGGTGCTGCGCCTGTGCAACGAGGCATACGCCACGTTTGCCCATCCAGCCGTGGTGCCGTTGGTACAGCTGCAACACGGGCACTTCGTACAAGAGCTGTTCCATGGCCCGACACTGGCGTTCAAGGATGTTGCGCTGCAGCTCGTCGGCCGAATGTTCGACGCGGTGTTGCGCGAGCAAGGTCGGCGCGTCACCATCGTCGGCGCCACGAGCGGCGACACTGGGTCGGCCGCGATCGACGGGGTCAAGAACTGCGCCAACGTCGACATCGTCATCCTCTATCCGCACCACCGCACCAGCGACGTGCAGCGCAAGCAGATGACGACGGTGCAGTCACCGAACGTGCGCGTGGTGGCGGTCGAGGGCACGTTCGACGATTGCCAGGACATGGTGAAGGCGATGTTCAACGACGTCGAGTTCCGTGAGCGGATACAGCTCAGTGCAGTGAACAGCATCAACTGGGCGCGGGTGATGGCGCAGATCGTGTACTACATCGTTGCCACCGATCTGCTGGCCGGACCGATCAACGTGTGCGTGCCCAGCGGCAACTTCGGCAACGTGTTCAGCGGCTGGATCGCCCGTCGCATGGGAGCCCCGATCGACCAACTCGTCGTCGCCTCCAACGCCAACGACATCCTCGAGCGGTTCTTCAACCGCAACGACATGAGTGCGGCTCCGGTGGTGCCGTCGCTCAGCCCCAGCATGGACATCCAGGTGTCCTCGAACTTCGAGCGTCTGCTGTTCGAGATGAACGCGCGCGATGGTGGCCTCACGGCCGAACAACTGCAGCGGTTCCGTACGAGCGGTTCGTTGTCGGTAGAGCCCGATCAACGTGCCGCCTTCCTCGACGGCCGTTTCCAGGCGGCTCGGCTCGACGACAGCGAGACGCTGGAAGTCATCGCCCGCACCTACCGCGAGGCCGGGATGTTGCTCGACCCACACTCGGCGGTCGGAGTCGGAGCGGTCGAGAAGCTGCGCACGCTCGGCACGCTTACCGGCACCACGGTCACGTTGGCCACCGCCCACCCGGCGAAGTTCCCCGATGCCGTCGAGCGGGCCACCGGTGTGCGCCCGCCGCTGCCACCGCACCTGGCCGACCTGTTCGACCTACCCGAGCACCTCACCGTGCTCCCCAACGACCTCGCCACCGTCCAGCACTTCGTCGCTACTGCCTTCCGCTGACCTGCTCGAACGCGGCCGCGTTGCGGACAGGTGTTCGGGCGGAGTACAGTGCTTGTGTCCGGTTCGCCGGGCGATCTCGGTTGCATCCGGCCTGAACGGCTGATGGCGCGACAGGGTTCTCTCACCCAGGCGATGGGGTCGCCGGCAGCGTTCTGTTGCCCGCTCGGCTTTCATCCGCCTTCCCTCTTTCCCAGGAAGCAGGTGGCCGGTGGCCGCGGAAGCATTGGAGCAGTCGATGCTCGAATCGAAGGACAAGGATCAGTTGCTGGCGATCGCGCAAGCACTGGGCATCAAGACGACGGCGCGTGCCGCCAAAGCGACGCTGATCGCAAAGATTCTGGAGAGCACCGGTGTCGGCCCGGCCGCCGCCGAGGCGCCCGCTGAGGTTGCCGCGCCCAGAGCCGCAGCTGCTGCCCCCGAGGTCCGCTCGGCACCCGCCGCGGACGAGGTCATCCTCGGTCCCGACGGAGAACCGCTGGCGAATTGGGAGGCCGACCTCGTGCGTCGTGGCGAGGTCGAGCGCCCGGCGGCGCCCGCACCGCGCAGCAACGACGACGACGGCGATGACGACGACGACAGCGACGACGACGAGGGTGACGGGCAGTCTGAGGGTGAGAGCCGCAACGCTCGCCGCCGTCGGCGTCGGCGCAACAAGAACCGTTCCGGCGAAGGTGGCGAGGCTCAGCCGGCCGCAGGTCAGCAGGCCGGTTCCGGCCAGCAGCCCGGTCAGCAGCCCGGTCAGCAGCACGGACAGCAGCACGGCCAGCAGCAGCAGCAGGCACCGCGTGATCGAGACCGTGATCGCGACCGCGACCGGCCCGGCCGCGACGACCTCACCGAGGCTCCGGGTCTCGAGCCCGTCGAAGTGTCGGGGTATCTCGACCTGCGCGATGAGGGGTACGGCTTCTTGCGTGCCAACGGCTATCTGCCGTCACGCGACGACGCCTATGTGCCGGTGAAGCTGACCCGTCAGTTGGGTCTGCGCAAGGGTGACCACGTCACCGGTCTCTGCCGTCCTGCGGGTCGCAACGAGAAGAATCCGGCGCTCCTGGAGATCCGTACTGTCAACGGTCGCGACCCCGAAGAGGCTCGCAACCGTCCGAAGTTCGAAGACCTCACAGCGATCTTTCCCGACGAGCGGCTGCGTCTGGAGATGCTCAACGATCCGTACAACATGACAGTGCGCATCATCGACCTCATGTCGCCGATCGGCAAGGGTCAGCGCGGCATCATTGTCTCGCCTCCGAAGGCCGGCAAGACGACGGTCATGAAGACGATCGCCACCGCCATCGAGGCCAACCACCCCGAGGTGAAGCTGATCGTGCTGCTGCTCGACGAGCGGCCAGAAGAGGTCACCGACATGCGCCGTACGGTCAAGGGTGAAGTCGTTGCCAGCACCTTCGATCGTCCCAGCGAGGAGCACACGCACGTCGCCGAACTGGTGATCGAGAAGGCCAAGCGCCTCGTCGAGATGGGTGAAGACGTCGTCATCATCCTCGATGGCATCACCCGCCTCAGCCGTGCCTACAACCTGGCTGCCCCTCCGAGCGGTCGCATCCTCTCGGGCGGTATCGACGCTGGCGCGCTGTACCCGCCGAAGAAGTTCTTCGGCGCGGCTCGCAACGTCGAGGAAGGTGGCTCGCTCACCATCCTGGCCACCGCCTTGGTGGAGACCAACAGCCGTATGGACGAGGCGATCTTCGAGGAGTTCAAGGGCACCGGCAACATGGAGCTGCGCCTCGACCGTCGCCTGGCCGAACGTCGTATCTTCCCGGCGATCGACGTCGATGCGTCCAGCACCCGCCACGAGGAGCTGCTGTTCGACAAGAAGCAGCTGCAGCTGGTGTGGAAGCTGCGCCGAGTGCTCAGCGGCATGGCTGCCGACGGCAACCCGGCAGCGGGCCTGGAGTTGTTGCAGGACCGGCTGAAGTCGTTCCGCACCAACGCCGAGTTCCTGGCTGAGATCGCCAAGCAGCCGCTCTGACCTGCGCTGTGCGCCCGCGAAATACAGGGTGCCTCGCCGAAATCCGCCGATACACTGGCTCCCCTAGTTCGTAAGAGGATGAGATGAAGACCGAGATTCACCCCAAGTACACCGACGTCACCGTGCGCTGCTCCTGCGGCAGCACGTTCACCACCCGGTCCACCCGTGGCGGCGACCTCACCTTGGAACTCTGCAACGAGTGCCACCCGTTCTTCACCGGCAAGCAGAAGCTGGTCGACACCGGTGGCCGCGTCGAGCGCTTCAACAAGCGTTACGGCGAGCGCAAGGCCAAGTGACCCTGCTGCTCTGAACGGGCAGCCACTCGATATTCCAACGCTCCACCGCCCGGCCACACGGCCGGGCGGTGGTCGTTTTGACGGGATCCACACTCAACTCGCGCCCCGTACTGGGCGATGACCCTCACAGGCTCAACGCGAGCCGGGTGTCGGGAGGAGAGTCACCGGTGGAAGCAACGCACGTCGCGCATCTGCTGCGCCGTACCGAGTACGTGGTCCGCCCGGAGCGCCTCGCTGCGCTGTCGCAGCCATCGGTCACCCGCGAGAACGCGGTCGACGACATCCTGGCGGTGACCGTGCCGGTTGCGTTGCCGGCCTTTCTCGATCACGACATCGACGGCCAGGGCTACGACCAGTGGGTGTATGCGGTGCAATGGTGGATCGACCGGATGGTCGACGCACCGCGGCCGATGCTGGAGAAGATGACCTGGTTCTGGCACGGGCATTTCTGCAGCAGCTGGGACAAGGTGAACAGCGCCAAGGCGATGCTGGCGCAGAACAAGCTGTTCCGCGACTCGGCCTTCGGCAACTTCCGCACGCTCACCCAGACGATGGCCGTCCAACCGGCGATGCTCTTCTACCTCGACAACGTCGACAACGTGAAGCGCTCACCAAACCAGAACTTCGCCCGCGAGTTGATGGAACTGTTCACGCTCGGGGTGGGCAACTACACCGAGGACGATGTCACCGCCGCGGCGCGGGCATGGACGGGGCACGGCATCGATTGGGACACGCTCGAGTACCGCTTCTGGCCGAGCCAGCACGACATCGGCACCAAGACGTTCATGGGGGTCACCCGCAACTGGAACGGGCCCGACATCATCAACTACCTACTGCAAGAGAACACGACCAAGAAGTTGGTCGCCTGCAGGTTTCTCACCAAGAAGCTGTGGGAGTTCTTCGCCCACCAGCAGCCAGCGCAAACGATCATCGACGAACTCGCCCAGGTGCTGTTCGACAGCGACTTGGCGATCTTGCCGTGGGTCAAAGCGATGCTGATGCGCGACGAGTTCTACAGCGTGGCCGCGCAGCAGGGGATGGTGCGCTCGCCGGTCGACTTCGTCGTCGCGGTGCAGTACCACACAGGTCTGCGAGCCGCGGATCTCGACCCGCAGTGGTATGTCGAGAACATGGGACAGGTGCCCTTCGACCCGCCGAACGTGGCCGGGTGGAAGACGAACGGCTACTGGGTGAACACCAGCCTGTTCGGCGCCCGGGCCGACTTCGCCCGTGGCGTCACCTGGCACCTGCGACACGATGACGCCAACTCCATCGGCGACGGGCACACCCCGGCCGAAACGGTCGACATCGCTGCCGCGATGTTCGGATTGAACCTGTCGGACGCCACCCGCACGGCCCTCGTCCACTTCGTCGATGTGCAGCGCGCCAACGAGCCATGGGTCGGCTGGTGGGAGGCCACCAACCTGCTGACGATGACGATGATGACCCCCGAATTCCACGTGGCCTGAAGGAGGCGTGACCGTGATCGATCCCGACATCTCCACAGAGGCCGCACGTGCGCTCCTCACTGTGCCGATCGACCCCACCGACCGACTGACGCTCGACCGGCGACGGTTCCTGCAAATGCTCGGCTACGGCGTGGGTGCGGGAGCGATGCTGGGAGGCCTCGGAGAGGTGCTGAGCCCGGGTGCCCTTCCCGGTGGTCTGCGCGACGCCTGGGCCGGCAGTCCCGTGGCTCCCACGGACGGCATCCTCGTATTGATCGGCCAGTTCGGTGGCAGCGACGGCCTCAACACCGTCGTGCCGTACACGAACGGCGACTACTACGCGCAACATGGCGCACTCGCCATCCCGCCATCGCACGTACTGCCGCTGAGTGGGCAGGTTGGGCTGCACCCGAACTTGCCGTTCCTGAAGTCGCTGTATGACAGCGGCGACGTCGCCGTGGTGCAGGGCGTCGGCTACCCGAACCCCGACCTCAGCCATTTCTCGTCGATGGCGAATTGGATGTACGGCAAAGCAACCGGCAGTCCGAACACCGGCTGGATCGGCCGCTGGCTGGATGGCATGGGTGGCACCGATCTGTTCAAGGCCGCCAGCGTCGGCCAAGGTCTGCCGCTGCATCTCGTGGGTGACGTCGCCCGCGGTATCGCCATCCCTCAGTGGGGTGATCGCTTCGCCGGTGGGAGCGACGAGCACGACCGGTGGATGTACGACGCGTTGCGTGGGTTCTCGGCCACCCCCGCCGGGCGCGGCCCGTGGCACGACACCATTGCGACGACGATGAAGAACGTGATCGACGTCGGTCAGCAGATCGGGCCGGTGTTCGCACGCGACCTACCCGACGGTGAACTGACGCGTCAACTCACCGTGGTGGCCCGGCTGATCAACGCCGACCTTGGTCTACGCGTGATCGACACCGGGTTCGGTGGATTCGACACGCACGCCGATCAGCCGGCGGGGCTGGGCGGGCTGCTGACCGACTTCGATCAGGCCTTGAAGTCGTTCTTCCAGACGCTTGACGATCGCTTTCGCTCGCGGGTGACGATCATGACCTACAGCGAGTTCGGGCGAACCAGTTGGTCGAACGACTCGTCCGGCACCGACCACGGCACCGTGAACAACCACTTCGTGATCGGTAAGGGTGTGCGCGGCGGCTTGTACGGCGCGCAGCCATCGCTCGCCGGTCTGTCGCGTTGGGACCGCATGGCGCACCACGTCGACTTCCGCTCGATGTACGCCTCGGTACTCGACGGCTGGATGGGCGGTGGGTCGTCCACTGTGCTCGGCGCGAACTATCCCAACCTCGGCCTGTTCGAGACGTCACCTGGTCTCGACGTCGCTACCGGTGGGGTGCCGCCGACGGCACTGGGCGACTTTGTCGGTGTCACGCCGTACCGCCTCTACGACTCGCGTGTGGCCGGTGGGCGAACGATCGAACTCGGCCCGGGTGCCATTGCCGAGGTGCAGGTCACCGGCCAAGGCGGTGTGCCGGCCTCGGGGATCACGGCGGTGGCCGTAAATGTGACGGCGGTGGACGCGACGCAGGACACGTCGTTCACGGTGTGGGGCACCGGTGAGACTCGCCCCGATGTCGCCAACGTGGTGATCCCGCCCAACCGTGCCGTCCCCAACCTGGTGATCGTGAAGGTGGGCAAGGGCGGGCGCATCAACGTGATGAACGACCTTGGTGCGGCGAACTGCGTGGTCGACGTCATCGGCTACTTCCGCACTACCACCGCCAACCGTTTGCAGGCCGTGACGCCGTCACGTGTGCTCGACACGCGCGATGGCAGCGGTGGCCGTCGAGGACCGCTCGGGCCGGGCGGCAGCTACGACGTGATGGTGCGAGGTCGCGCCGGCGTGCCGGTCAATGCGAACTCTGTGGTGGTCAACGTCACCGCAGTGCAGCCGACGTCCAGCAGTTACCTCACCGTGTGGCCCAGCCGCGAGGCGCGACCGTACGCCTCCAGCCTGAACTTCTTGCAGGGGGTCACGATCCCCAACCTGGTGATCGCCAAGATCGGCGCCAACGGTCGCATCGCGGTGTTCAACAAGTTCGGCTACGTGCACGTGGTGATGGACGTGGTCGGCTACTTCTCGCCGACGTCGCCTGGTCGTTACGTGCCCGTGGCGGGAACGCGAGTGCTCGACACTCGCTCGGACTCGAAGGTGGCGCCCGCCAGCATGGTTTCCATCTCCGTGCTCGGCATCGGCGGTGTGCCGACCTCGGGAGTGTCGGCAGTTGCACTCAACGTCGGCGCCTACCAGCCGACTTCCGACACGTTTCTCACGGCATGGCCAAACGGGCTGACCCGACCGCTCGCCTCCAACCTCAACCCTGCTCGAGGCCAGGACGTCAGCAACCTGGTGATCGTGAAGGTGGGCGCACAGGGTGTCGTGAACCTCTATAACCACACCGGGTCGGTGCACCTCGCAGTCGATCTGGTGGGGTACTTCACGGGCTGACGCATAGCCTCCACGGGCATGGAGCCCGAACGCCGAACTCAGTTGCTGGCTATGAAGCTCAAGGCGCTCATCGGCGCCGCTGCGGCCGGCGGTGAGCCGGGCCAGTTCGGCGCAGGTGCGGCGATGATGGTCGGCACCCACGCGTGGGTGCTGCTCGAGCAGCAGCCCGAACGCAACCTTGGGGCTGCTGTGGCGTGGGCGCTACGCCGCGACGCGGTCGGGCTGACGGTGCTCGCCGACCGCAACACCGGCGTGCTGGCTCGGCGTGCCGCGGGGTTCGCCTTCGCGATCGAGGTGCGCCACGTTGAGGGCAACACGCATGTGCTGGCCGCGAGCGAACCGTTGCCAGTGGCTGCTGAGGTACCTGCGGCGCACCGCGAATGGGCCGACACCATCGTCGCTGCCGGCGCGATGCCCGTGGAGGAACACGGAGTGTTGGCCGGTGAGACCCGAGGCCTGGAGGTCTGCCGGGTCGTCGATGATGCCGACACTGGCGCGGTGCGCCTCGACGTGGGCGTGGGCGCGCACGACCGTGAGACGTTCCAGCTGTTGCATGGCGACAAACCGAAGTTGGCTGCGCTGACCGATGTGGTGCAGTCGGTCGCCGCTCATCGCACGCCGGGCGCAACACGGCATCCGCTGAACCTGTTGGCGCAAGAACGTCTGCTGCGCGCTCATCTCATCGACCACCCTGCGTTGGTGGGGGCACAGTCGCTGGCGCCTGCCCCACCGCCCGTACCGCGCCCGAACTTGAAGGATGCGATCCCGTGTGTCGCGCTCGCCGACATCGACGGCCGGCGCGTGGCTGTCGTGTGTTCGTCGGGCGTCGATCTCGACGTCGTGCCGTTCGCCATCGATGCCTGCAGCGCGCTCGGGGTGCACGAGGCACTCATCGTCGTACCTGAACGCGATGCCCTGCCGATCCAGCACCGGATCGCTGCTGCCGCCCAGGCCACCATCACGGTGCTGGGCCTCGACGCCGTAGCCTGAGACCGTTGTGTTCGACCGTTTGAAGTCCCTGGAAGACGAGTTCGTCTCGCTCGAAGCGAGCCTTTCCGACCCCGAGCTTGCGAGCGACCAGACCAAGCTGCGCGAGGTCACCCGTCGCTACAAAGACCTCACACCGGTGGTCGACTGCATTCGTCGGCACAAGGTGCTGCTGGCCGATGCCGAGGCTGCTCGCGAGCTGCTGGCCGTGGCCGAGGACGACGAGCGCGCCGTGTGGAAGCAGGAACTGGCCGAGAACGAGGCAGCCCTGGAAGCGTTGGAGGAGGAGCTCCGCCTGCTGATGCTGCCCAAGGACCCGAACGACGGCCGCAACGTGATCATGGAGATCCGCGGTGCCGAGGGCGGCGAGGAAGCGAACCTGTTCGCTCGTGATCTGTACGACATGTACCGGGCCTACGCCAACGCCAAGGGCTGGACGGTGGAGGTGCTGTCGTCCGATGACAGCGACCTCGGTGGTGTGAACCAGGTGACGATGATGGTGAAGGGCGACACGTCGTGGGGGCGCCTGAAGTTCGAGGGTGGCACTCATCGCGTGCAGCGCGTGCCCATCACCGAGAGCCAGGGTCGGATCCACACCTCGTCGGCCACGGTGTTGGTGTTGCCCGAGGCCGAGGAGGTCGAAGTACACATCGACGACAAAGACCTCGACGTCGATGTGTATCGCAGCAGCGGTGCCGGTGGCCAGAGCGTGAACACCACCGACTCTGCCGTGCGCATCACCCACAAACCCACGGGTGTGGTCGTGACGATGCAGGACGAACGCAGTCAGATCCAGAACCGGGCGCGAGCGATGATCGTGCTGCGGGCCCGTCTGTTGAAGCTGGCCGAAGACCAACAGAACGCAGCTCAGTCGGTCGAGCGCCGCTCGCAGGTCGGCGCTGGTGGGCGCGGTGAGAAGATCCGCACCTACAACTTCAAGGAGAACCGGCTCACCGACCACCGCATCGGGTTCACGATCTACCGCCTACAGGACGTGCTGGCTGGCGACCTCGACGAGACCATCGACGCGCTGACGGCCGATGAGCGGGCCAAGCAGCTGGCGGGCCATGCCTGACGGCACCGTCTCGTGGCGGCAGTTGTGGGACGAGACCGCAGCGTTGCACGGACGGCCGCAGGCGCGCTGGCTCTGCGAGGAAGCCAGCGGTGCGTTCGGGGATGAGTTCCAGGGTGTGCTCGCCGAGCCCGCCACCGAGCGGCAGGTGGCGCACCTCGATGCGATGCTGATGCGGTTGCAGGGTGGCGAGCCGCTGCAGTACGTGCTCGGGCATTGGTCGTTCCGCACACTCGACCTATTGGTCGACCGCCGAGTACTGATTCCCCGTCCGGAAACTGAGTGGGTGGCCGGGGCGGCCATCGATGCAGTACGCGATCTGCTGCGCGAATCCGGCGAGCGACCGATCGTGGTGGCCGACCTCGGGACGGGCAGCGGCGCGATCGGACTGTCGTTGGCCGCCGAGTTGCCGCGGGGTTCGGTCGAGGTGTGGCTCACCGATCTTTCGCAGGACGCACTCGACGTGGGGCGCGCCAACGCCGCGGGTCTGGGTATGGCTGCCGCAGGGGTGCGGTTCGGACATGGCCCCTGGTTCACGGCCCTGCCAGAGCGGTTGCAGGGAACGTTGGCGCTCGTAGTGTCGAACCCGCCGTACATCTCCCACGACGACGAGCGGGTCGAACAGTCGGTGCGCGAATGGGAGCCAGCCGGTGCGTTGTTCGCCGCCGACAATGGTCTGGCTGATGTGCGCACGATCGCCGAAGGAGCCGCCGAGTGGCTGCGCCCCGGCGGACGGCTCGTACTGGAGATCGGCTCGGGCCAAGGGTTGGCGGTGTGCGAGCTGTTGCTCGGCGCCGGACTCGTCGATGTCGAGGTGCGACCCGACCTCGCCGGACACGACCGCCTCGCGCTGGGACGGCGCGAAAACTGACAGGAGTCCCTTGTCTCAGGCTCAGCCCAGGCACAAGGGTTCACCTAGGAGGCCGCCATGTACTCACGTCGCTCGTTCACCGCTCTCTCGTTCACTGGCCTTGCAGTCGCAATGGTCGTGGCCGGGTGCAGCTCATCGCACACCATCGGCGGCGCGGCCACGTCGACTGCGCCGTTGGTCACGACCACCACGACCGTCCCTGAGACGACCACGTCCACCACTGCGCCGGTCCCCCCGCCAGCGACCTCGGCTCCTGCGGTGTGCGCCGACCGCACACCGAGCGGCTCGGCCGTTCAGGTTGGTGTGATCAACGGCGACTGGAACGGTGACGGGACGGTCGACAGCGCGCTGTCATGGGGTGAGCCCACCGGAGGCGGAGCCGACTGGTACGTGCGCATGCAGATCAGCGGTGGCACGAACTCGGTGGTCGCGCTGGGCGACCTCGGTGCCGGATTCGCGGCCGCACTCGGCAAGGTCGACGTGGACTTCGCACTCGGCGCCGAGCCAGGTGTCAACCATGACGAGATGGTGGCCATCGTCGGCAGCAACGCCGCGGGCTACAACCTCGGTGTGTTCGGCACGAATGCCGTGGGGTGTGCCTTCCAGTTCGACAACGGAGCTGGGATGCCGTACGAGATCCCGGTGCATGCCGCCGCGGCCACGATGTCGGGGATGATGTGTGACGGTGGGATGGGTTCGCGGTTCGTGGTGCGGCTCGAAGCTGAGGCGGCTGCCGGTACTGACTGGAACGTTCACTACATCCAGGTGAAGCGCACGGGTGAGCATTCGTTGTCCGACTGGACCGTGGTGGACGACGCGATGAGCGGTGCGTCTGCCGTGGCGTCGTTCGGGCGGGCAGAGTGCGACGGCGTCGTGTTGATCGGCCCCGGTGGCGACTACTAGCGATCAGCCGAAGCGGTTCCTGGGAACCGCCCCGCCGAGCGGACGTCGAGCGCGAAGGGGCGGGATCATGATCTCGCCCAGCGACAACCTCCGTTGGCAACGCACCAACCACCGTTGTCGATTCGCACACGCGAAGACCGGACGGGCCCCCATCGGCAGATCTGGGCGTGCGAGCTTCGGCGTTCATCTGTCGTGCTGCCCCATCTCAACGCCAACATTCGGACAGGCCCGTGATGGGCGCTGGTCGTCAAGGGCCTGGCTGACGTAGAAGTGGGTTGTGCGGCCGACCCGAGGGGGAGGGAAGGTCAGCCGAAGCGGGCGGCGATCTGACCGAGGAGTGACTCCTCTTTGGGATCGATGCTGTGGTCGGCGCCGGCGACGTCGCGAGCTGCACTGAACAGCTCCGCTCGGAGAATGGAGTTGGTGACTCGCTGATCGATGTCGTCGAGCAGGCGCTCAAGGCCGTCGGTGTTCATCGCTTCGCGCACCTTGGCCATCGCCTGGCCCAGATACTGATCGAACGAGAACGTGGCGCTCTCCCAACCGGAGTCGTCGCTGATCTGGCGAATCTCATCGATCTCCGGCTCGGTGAAGTGATGGTCGACCATCATCATCAGGAGCAGCAACTCAATGGCGGCCTCATGCTCGCGATCGGCAGTGGCGAGGACCGAGACATGCCCGTACAGGTCTTTCAGTCGTTGGTGCATATGCCGCCAACTTACTTCGCCGGCGGAAGGCCCAACGACCGGCGAAGGAACTCCAACTGGTGCAGGAGCAGGTGCTCGGCCACGACCTCCTGCGGCGTCATGTGTGTCACGCCCACGAGCGGCAGCACCTCGTGGGGTTTACCGGCAGCGAGTAACGCGTTCGAGAGTTGCAGCGTGTGCGCGGCGACCACATTGTCGTCGGCCAGACCGTGCACGAGTAGCAGCGGACGGGTGAGTTCGTCGGCGATCGGTAGCAGTGAACTGGCGGCGTACGGGCGAGCATCCACCGTCGGGTCGCCGAGGTAGCGCTCGGTGTAGTGCGTGTCGTAGAGCCGCCACTCGGTGACCGGCGCGCCCGCCACCGCAGCGTGGAACACATCGGGTCGGCGCAGCACGGCGAGCGCGGCGAGGTACCCGCCGAAGCTCCAGCCGCGGATGCCCACCCGGGTGAGGTCGAGCGGATACTCCTGTGCCGCTGCGTGCAGCGCATCGACCAGGTCGTCGAGCGGGGCGGTTGCCAGGTCGTGCAACACGGCCCGTTCCCATTCGCTGCCGCGACCCGGTGTGCCGCGCCCGTCAGTGACCAACACCGCGAACCCCTGGTCGGCGAACCACTGCGACGTGCAGTGAGCGTTGTGCGCGGCCACGGCGCGCAGCGCGTGCGGGCCGCCGTACGGATCGAGCAATACCGGGAGCGCCGGGCCGCCGTCATCGGCCGACCGGCCGGTGGGCAACAGGACGGCCGTGGCCAGACGCCGTTCGCCGTAATGGTGCAGGCGCACGTTCGGCGTGACCAGCGGCCGTTGGGCGAACGACTCGATCGTGGGGCCGTCGAGCACACGGGTGAACGACCCCGGCTCGGACAGCACCGCAGTACGCAGCACGATCACGGGGGCGTCATCTGGTCCGCCGATGACCGCATTGTGTACGCCTGGTTCGTCAGTGAGTGCTGAGGAGGTGCCATCGGCGCACCAGCGCCACACGTGCTGCACCGTGGCGTCGTCGATCGGGTTGGCGGTGAAGTACACAGTGTCGCCGCGCGAGCCGATCACTGCCCGCACCTGCTGGTCGACCGGTGTGACAGGTGTGCCGTCCACCATCAGGCGCCGTGCCCCATCGCGGTCGGCGGCCGTGATCAGTTGCCCGTCGACCAGCACGGCCGGTGTGCCGGGCACCAGTTCCACCCACGCCACATCGCCGTCGGCGGCGACCGGGCTGGTGTCGCCGAGGCGCGGGTCGGCCTCGAGCACCATCAGCGAACGCTGGTCTCGCGACTGCACGGTGAGCAGCAGTCGCTCGCTGCCGTCCCAGCGCACATCGGCGAGGTACGGATAGGTGTCGCGGTCCCAGGTCACCTCGGTGCTGCCACCGTTCAACACGAGGACGTGCAGGGTGACCTTGGCATTGTTCGAACCGGCTGCCGGGTAGCGGATCTCGGTGGCCGGACGATCCGGGTTGGCGGGGTCGCCGATGTACCAGCGGCTGACGGGGGAGTTGTCCACCCGGCAGGCGGCGATGGCGGTGCCGTCGGGGCTCCACCAGTACCCCCGGAAGCGGTGCATCTCCTCGGCGGCGATGAACTCGGCGCTGCCCCACATCACCTCTGACTCGGCGGAATCGTCGCGTGATGGTCCGGCGAGCTCCCAACTCGTGCCGTCGAGTTCGGCGATGCGCAGCGAACGGCCGCTCACGTATGCCACGCGTGTGGCCACCGGGTCGGGGCGGGCGTCGAACACGGGACCCTCGACGGCCAGTTCGCGGGCCTTGCCGCTGACGAGGCCAGCCACGAACAGCCGACCGGCGAGCGTGAACGCGGTGACCGTGCCAGCGTGGTCGGTGGAGTAGCTGGTGATGCCTGAGGCGGCTTCGCGGGTTCGTTCACGGCGGGCACGTTCTGCGGCGGGAAGGTTCTCGTCGTCGAGCACTCCAAGGAGTTCCAACGGGTCGGCGACGAGGCGTTCGCTGTCCTGAGCGACATCGAGCACCCACAGGCAGTTCACCGGGTCGTCGCCGGCCCGGCTGCGCAGGAACGTGACGCGCAGTCCGTCGCGAGACACCGAGATGTCGCGCGGATCGCCGAGTGTGAGTCGTTGTGTGCGGGCGTACTGGCGGGGGAACGTGTCGTTGTCCACGGTGCAGTCCGTTCAGTGGGAGAAATGGGCGATGGCGTCGACGATGACCTGCCATCCGGCATCGGCATCGATACCGGTGAGCACATCGCAGTTCGCGTCGGGAACTTCCTTGAGATCGCGTTGGTCGATCACGGTCATGCCCGCGGTGCGCGTGCCGTGCGTCTCGATCTCGACGTGGGCGAACTCGCGAGTGAACAGGTGCGGGTGGGTGAGCGCCATCACCGCACACGGATCATGCACCGCAGCGCCCTCAATGTGGCGATGGCGAGCGCGGTACGTGCCGCTGAAGAAGTCGAACAGGTCGGCCAGCACCACCGCGAGGTGCCCCGGGAGCGACCGCACCTGTTCGATGCGGTGTGGCAGTGCCTGGAACTGGTGGGTGACGTCGAGGCCAGCCATGATCAGCGGCCCGCCGTAGGAGAACACCATGTCGGCGGCCTCGGGGTCGCACCAGATGTTGAACTCGGCCGCTGCCGTGCGGTTGCCGAACGTGCCGCCGCCCATCAGCGAGATGCCGGCGATGCGGTTGGCGAGGTCGGGTGCCGCGCGGAGTGCGAGCGCGATGTTGGTGAGCGGCCCGGTGGGCACCAACCAGATGCCCTCGCGCTGACGACAGGTCTCGATGATCCAGCCGACCGCATCGTGGCTGGCGGGTGGGCCACTCGGTTCGGGTAGATCGGCGCCGTCCATCCCGCTCTTGCCGTGCACGTAATCGGCATGGCGCGCAGGTCGCACGAGGGGTCGGTTGGCACCCGAGTGCACGGGGCAGTCGAGTTCGAGCAGATCGCGCATGATGATTGCGTTGCGGGTGGTGGCCGACAGCGGTGCGTTGCCGGCGATGGTGGTGATGCCGACGAGTTCGGTGTGCTTGGCCGCGACGACGATTGCGATCGCGTCGTCGTGACCGGGATCGCAGTCGATGATGATCGGAAGGGGCCGCGACGGAGTCGCAGAGACAGAGACGGAGGGCGACATATCCCCAGAGCTTGCCACCGTTACGCTCGCCCTCGTGAGGTCGACGCGTCCGGTGCTCCTGTGCGGGGCACTGCTGTCGCTTGTGGCGTGTGCCGATGTCACCGCCGGACCGACCACCACGACATCGGTGGGAACCGTACTGACGGCCGTCCCCGCCAGCGTCGACACGGCTGGCGACAGTGTCCCGGAGACCGGCAGCGTGGGCGTTCCCGGCCTCGACGACCCCGATGCGTTCTGCGCTGCGTGGGCGGTCTACGGCGGAACGTTGCAGGCCATCGGCGTGGCGCAGGCCTTCGGTGGGTTGTCGAGTCTGGAGATCGCCCGGTTGGAAGTGGTGGCGTCGGTCTCGCTGGTGGCCGCGGTCGATGCAGTGGGCCGTCGCTGGCCCGCCGACATCCTGGGCGACCAGTCCGTGGTGCTCACCAACCTGATCGGTCCTTACGGTCGTCGAGCGCAGAAGGCGCTCACGATGCTGACGGATGCGGGTGCCACCGAACTCCAGTTGCAACAGTTCCAGCAACTCTGGGACAACGCGTTGCGCTCCCGTCGCGCCGATGAGCCGGTGATCACGCTCGCACCACTGCCGTCCGAGCTCGAGGATCTGGTGAAGGTCGTCGCCGCGCAGTTCGATGCTGCCGTCACCCCGTTCGCCGATGATCCGAGTCTGAATGTCGACTCCGTGGAGGTGCCACGGACGTACACCTATTTGGCCGAGCACTGCCCCGACCTCGCCTCCAGCGGCCTCGGCGACGCCGTCTGAGCGCGCCTTCGCTGCTGCGTCGCCGGCAGGTCTGGGCGCGTTGCGAGGTCGGGCGCGGTTTGCGACACGGTGGCGAGAGCGTGCCCGACCCTGCGCGGAACTCGTAAGGCCCCGCCCAGAACGAACCGAAAACGCTACGAACAACCCGCAACGCCATCAAGATCATCACCCATGCAGTTCTGCGTCGAGCCCAGTGGCCCCGATTGAGCGGAGTTCCTTCGCGAGCGCTAGAGCGGTCAAGCAAGCCGACTCCTTCGGGTCCAGCGAGAACATGTACGACATCGTGTCCCTCGGTAGGCGATACACACGAGGACCGCACTGCACCTCGATTCTGTGCGGCTGGGTCTTTGCGCGGCGAAGCCACAGCGTTCCGACGGGCGCAGCGACCGCGGCTACAGCCATAACATCCGCCAGGGGCACCGACCACCGGGTGACGCCCCCGAACCGAAGCCGCAACACGCCAGCGGAGACGAACAGTCCGGTCCTCCTGCCGACCACGAGCAAGGGCACGCAGAGCGCCCCAGCCAACAGGTGGGTCGCCAGCGGTGACCTTGCGATAGCCAGCACCGATTGAGAGGCGCCGGCCAGGATCAGACAACTGTCGTACCAGACGAACATCGGTCCCGATCGGCCATTCTTGATCGTCACCGTCAGCGGGACTGACGCACGCCCGGACATTGAGGTCTCAGCGCCACCAGTCACTCTCCATCAGGCAGTTCCGCGTGGTGAGTCAGCTCGCTTCGAGTAGTTGGTGGACGCGCTGGTGAGAGAGGCCGAGCAGTTCGGCGGCGTCGCGCCGGCTGAGTCCGAGGTCTGTGAGTGACTTGACGGCTTCGACGGTCTGCTGTTGTGCCTTTGCTCCCGCACGCTCGGCAGCGCTGCGTGCGCGGACGACGTCATCGGCGACTGAGGCCAGCGCTGCCGGGAACTGGTCACGAACGCGCAGCTGCGCAGCGTCCGTGTCGAGCCACAGCGCGAGCGCTTCGCGGATGCGGCTCTGAGCCTGCCGGATGCTGCGCCCGTAGGTCTGGCAACCGGTGAGTCCTTTGATGCGAACGTTCCACGCGTTGTCGTCAGCGTCGTGGTCGTAGATCGCGGTGTACGTCTTGTGCGAGGTCATCGAAGCCATCCTTTCCCGAGACAGGGTTCGAGAGCTCGTTCAATCGATCGGAGCGTGCCGTTCGGGATGTCCTACCCTCGGGTGGACTGGGATCACGGTCTGGCATCCGCCAGGACACCGGATCATGACGTGAGAGCCACGCTGGCGAAGCTGCACGCAGTCTGCGCGCTCCACCAGTCGAAGAACATCTCTTCCTGTCATGCGTCTACTGTACTAGACGGGTCGAGTAACCTGCTACCCGCACCTATTGCCTTTATGGGCGCTCGACGCCGAAACGAAACGGATCAGCCAGCCGTGAGGGTGCCGTCGGCGGCGAGCACCACAGCGCGGCCGACCCATTCGCCCACGCACATCGCTGCGGCGAGATCCGTGTCGCTGGAAGTGGCCCAGGCGCGGCGGCCGTCGGGCAGCAGGCAGGCCGCCAGCGCCGTTTCCGGTTCGCCCGTGCGTGAGTGCATCACGGTGTATGCCTCGATCGTCGCCGGGCCGGCGGCCTCGGCTGCATCGGCCAGTTCGCGGCGGGGCATCGCGTCGATCTCGGCTTGCGGGTATTCGAAGCGGAAACCCTCCGGGTGCTCGGGGGGAGTGGTGCTGTACACGCCGAATGCGTGCTTGGTGGCGTAGCCGCCGTTGGCCCAGATCAGCCCCTTGCTTCCCGGCTGCGCGCGCAGGTCGTCCATCAGCGTGGCGATCGCGTGCATCACGTAGTTGTTCCACGGGCCGCCAGCGAAACACAGGCCGCCGGTACGGGTGAGCTGGCGATCGAGCGACAGGCCCAGGCTCTGCGCACCCAGCTGCACGGCGGACGGGAAGCACGAATAGAGGTCGACGAGGTCGATGTCGTCGATGGTGACGCCGGCCAGCGCCAGGGCCCGCTCGCCGCCAAGCCGCACGGCTGGGGTCTCGGCGAAGCTCCAACGGTTGCTGATGTAGTTGTGCTCGTGGCAGTCGGTGCCCGAGTGCGGGAACACCCACCGGTCGCGGGGCACGCCCAGTGCCTCGGCACGCTCGACGCTGCACATAATGAGTGCCGCAGCCATGTCGACGTCGTTGTTGGAGACCATCGACTTCGTGTACGGGAAGCCGATGGTGCGGTTGCGGTCGGTCGGCGTGCGGATCTCGTCGGCGGTCTTGGCCTCGCGCAGCCAGGCGTTGGGGTTGGCCGCAGCCACCTCGCTGAACCGCGCCCACAACTCCGCGGCGACGGTGGTCTGTTCGTCGACGGTGCGGCCGGCGGCGGCACGAATCGCGGTCTCGAACATCGGGTAGACCTGCACGGGCATGGTGATGCCGCGCTCGCGCTCGACCGGGTGGTTCATCTCCAGGTCTTCGCCCAACAGGCGCGGCATGCGCCCCTGGGGCGCCTTCGGCCAGGGCAGCTCGGCCCCGGCGGCGCGGGCGCGCATGCGGGTGCGCCACGACTCGCCACCGGCAATGACCACCAGGTCGGCGTCGCCGCGCTGGATGTCGAGGGCAGTGCTGTTCACCAGGGTCTGCGGGCTGTTGCCGCCCATCGTGGTGACCGCGGTGTCGTTCGCTTCCAGCCCCAAACGGTCGGCCAGTACCCACCCGGGGTCGCCATAGCGCCAGCTCAGCAGGCCCACCACACGCCAGGAGTCGGGCTGCGGCACCGTGCCGAGACCGGCGTCGGTGGCGGCCAGTTTCACTGCTTCGGCCATCAGTGCCGACGCGTCGAGCGCGTCGTCGAGTCCCTTGGCGCGGTGCTGGAATTGGCCCGCGCCGATCAGGACGGGGGTGCGGGGGTCGAGCGTCATGGGACCACAGGGTAAGTACACCCGGGCATGACCGACGAACCCGTGGTGGTGAACAGTCCGTCAAACGCACTGTGGCCGTCGGCAGGCGCACATCTACACTCGCTGCGATGTCACGTATCGCGATCGGTTCCGACCATGCCGGCTTCGACCTCAAAGCGCACCTCGTAGGTGTGCTGCAGGGTGAGGGGCACGATGTGCTCGACCTGGGCACCCACAGCACCGAGAGTTGCGACTACCCGCCGTTCTGCGCTGCCGTCGGCCGAGCTGTCCGCGACGGTGAAGCCGAGTTCGGCATCGTCCTGGGTGGCAGTGGTCAGGGTGAGCAGTTGGCCGCCAACAAGGTGCACGGCGTCCGTGCCGCCTTGTGTAACGACCTCTACACCGCCCGCATGGCCCGCTCGCACAACGACGCCAACGTGCTCAGCATCGGTGGTCGCGTCGTGGGCATCGGTCTCGCCGAGGAGATCCTCGCCACCTTCCTCGCCACACCGTTCGAAGGCGGCCGTCACGCCCGCCGCGTCGAGCAGATCATGGCCATCGAGCAAGAAGAATCAGCCCGCGCTGCCGACCGGCAGTCCAGCCCCGTCACGGAGTCCTGACATGCCGTTCCCGAGCGACACCAATCCCGACACCCAGCTGTTCGACCTGATCGACCAGGAGGTACAGCGCCAGTGCACCGGCCTGCAGCTCATCGCCAGCGAGAACTTCACCTCGCCGGCGGTCATGCGGGCGGTGGGCAGCGCGCTCACCAACAAGTACGCCGAGGGTTACCCGGGTAAGCGCTACTACGGCGGCAACCTCATCGTCGACGAGATCGAGGCGCTGGCCATCGAGCGCGTGAAGCGCATCTTCGGCGCCGACCACGCCAACGTGCAGCCGCACAGTGGTGCCAACGCGAACATGTGCGCGTACCAAGCCATCCTCGAGGCTGGCGACACCGTGCTCGGTCTGTCGCTCGACCACGGCGGTCACCTCACACACGGTTCGCCGGTGAACGCCAGCGGCAAGCTGTACCACTTCGTGCCCTACAAGGTGGCCCCCGGTGACGAGCGCGTCGACATGGACCAGGTGCGCGACCTGGCGCTGCAGCACCGGCCGAAGCTGATCGTCGCCGGCACCACCAGTTACACCCGCCGCCTCGACCCGGCCGCGTTCAAGAGCATCGCCGACGAGGTCGGTGCGCTGTTCATGTTCGATGCCGCGCACATCGCCGGTCTCATCGCCGGTGGGCAACACCCGAACCCCGTGCCGTACGCCGACATCGTGACGTTCACCACGCACAAGACGCTGCGCGGCCCGCGTGGCGGCTGCATCCTGTCCACCGCCGCGCTGGCCCCGGCCATCGACAAGGCCGTGTTCCCCGGTTGGCAGGGCGGCCCACTCGAGCACGTCATCGCCGGTAAGGCCGTCGCGTTTCACGAAGCGCTGCAGCCCGAGTTCCAGGACTACGCCGCGCAGATCGTGAAGAACGCCAGCGCACTCGCCGAAGGGCTGGTGCAGCAGGGGTTCCGTCTCGTCAGCGGTGGCACCGACATTCACATGATGGTCGTCGACCTGCGGCCCTTCGACGCCGAGCTGACAGGCAAGGAAGCGCAAGCGGTGCTCGACCTCGGTGGCATCACGCTGAACAAGAACAGCATCCCCGACGACCCACGCAGCCCATTCGTCACCAGCGGTGTGCGCATCGGCACCCCGTCGGTCACGACCCAGGGCATGAAGGAGCCGCAGATGGCGCAGATCGCCGAATTGACCGCTCGCGTGCTGCGGCACCGCCACGACGCTGCTGCAGTGGCCCAGGCCAAGGTCGAGGTCGCTGCCCTGTGTGCTCAGTTCCCTGCCTACGCCTGACGCTCTCTCGCCGCCACCCTCGCCTGAACAGGGTGTATCGCTAGAGTTGGCGCTCGTGAGCGAAGTGGACCTACAGCACTGATGCCGGGTACCGGGGCCTACCTGTTGGTGGGCGCGATTGCTGCGGCGGTGACGTTCCTGACGACACCGATCGTCGTTCGGGTGGCCCGCCGTGTCGGTTGGGTGGTGCAACCCGATGAGCGTCGGGTTCACAAGGTCGCCACACCCGACGTCGGCGGCATCGCGATGTTCCTCGGCTTCCTCGCCGCATTCATCGCCGCATGGCTGATACCAGCCTTCGACCCGTTGTTTGCCCGCAACTCCGAACCGCGTGGCGTGCTGGTTGCCGCTGCGTTGATGTTCCTCGTCGGCTTCATCGACGACATCCACGAGATCTCCGCTCCGGCCAAGGTGATGGGCACTGTGGTGGTGGGCAGCGTCCTGGTCGTTTACGGCGTCACGATGTTCTACTTCCGTCTGCCGTTCATGGATGTCTTCTTCCTCACCGCCGACTGGGTGCCGTTGATCACGGTGCTGTGGCTGTTAGGGATGACGAACGCGATCAACCTGATCGATGGCCTCGATGGGCTGGCGGCCGGCATTGTGGCGATCGCCGCGGCGGCGTTCTTCCTGTACAGCCAGCACCTCGCCGAACCATCGATCGGCATGCTCACCCAACCGAACATCGGTCCGCTGGTGGCGATCCTCGCTGTCGGTATCTGCTTGGGATTCTTGCCGCACAACTTCAATCCGGCGCGCATCTTCATGGGTGACGGCGGCGCCCTGTTGCTCGGTCTGTTGATGGCCGTCAGCACGAGCGTGGTGGGCGGCCGCGCCGATCCCGGGTCGCAGCGCTACGTCGGCCAGACGTACTTCTTCCTCGCTCCGCTGATGATCCCGCTGTTCATCCTTGGTGTGCCGATTCTCGACACGTTGTTCGCGATCATCCGCCGTGCCGTGCGCCGCCAAGGTGTGGCCGCGGCCGACAAGGGCCACCTGCACCACCGACTGATCGAGATGGGGCACGGTCAGCGTCGAGCGGTGCTGATCCTGTGGATGTGGACCGCGTTGCTGTCTGCGTTCGTGCTGTACCCGGTGTTCACCGGCAGCGGCATCATCTACATCCCGGTCGGTATCGCCATGCTCGGTCTGGTGCTGTACACGGTGTTCCATCCGCAAATCCGCCAACGCAAGACCTGAACTTCCGGCGGGTTGTGTGGGGGGTGTCGCAACGTTGTACATTGTGTGCGCGTTCACAAGCTCTGGCAGTCGTATGCCCGACGCGCAACCGAGGTAACCGCTTCTCCGTGAAAGTCCTGGCCCCCCGGCGCCCGATCAACGACACCCAGCAGTCCGGCCAAACGCTGGGCCGCGGGATGGACTTCGCGCTCGTGGTGCTGGTGTTCCTCGGCGTCGGTTACGGACTCGACCGCTGGCTCGACACCAAGCCGGCGTTCATGATCGGGCTCGTGATCTTCAGCGTCATCGGTCAGTTCATCAAGATGTACTACGAGTACACGCAGGCGATGGAAGCCCTCGAGGCCGAGCGTGCCGCCAAGCGTGTAGGTCGCGCCGCGTGAACGATCTCCACAACGGCCAGCAGGCCGACGCGTTCACGACAGCACTGCACGGGCCAGCACCCGAGGTGAAGGTCACCAAGGACATGGTGCGGCGCGGTCTGATCGTTGCTCCGCTGCTGATCGTGGTGTGCGGTTTCATCTGGGGAATGCACGGCGCGTACAGCAGTGCGTACGGCATTGCCCTCGTGCTCATCAACTTCGCGCTGGCGGCTGCGCTCGTCGCCACCACCGCTCGAATCAGCCTCGGGCTGATGATGGGAGCCGTGCTGTTCGGCTATCTCATCCGCCTCGGACTGATCCTCTTGGCCGTGTTGTTGGTCAAGAATTCCGGATGGATTTCACTTCCGGCCCTCGGAGCGACCATCATCGTGTCGCACCTTGGTCTTCTCGTGTGGGAGATGAAGTACGTTGCTCTCTCGCTGGCCTACCCCGGCCTCAAGCCCGCTCGCCCCTAACCGCCCAGTCACCAAGCACAGGAACCTGCCGTGATCGCCGAATCCTTCAAATTTCCCGAGATCAACTCGATCTTGCGCTGGAGAGACTTGTTCTCCAGTTTCAACAAGATCGCCCTGATCGCAGTTGCTGCCGCAGTCATCGGCTCGCTGATCTTCATCCTCGCCGGCCGCAAGGATGCGTCGGTGGCGCCCAAGGGTGTGCGCAACCTCGCCGAGACCTCGGTCGAGTTCATCGAGAACGGCATCGTCATGCAGACGATGGGCAAGGAAGGCCTCGGCTGGACGCCGTTCCTGCTGAGCCTGTTCCTGTTCATCTACCTGTGCAACGTGCCCGGCATCATCCCGTTCTTGCAGATGCCCGCCACGGCCCGCATGGCCATCCCGGTGTTCCTCTCGCTGCTCGTGTGGGTCATCTACATGGGCGTCGGTTTCAAGCACCAGGGCATCAAGTACCTCACGCACACCATCTGGCCCCCCGGCGTGCCGACCGCGCTGAAGCCACTGGTGGGCGTTATCGAGCTCATCTCGAACTACTTCGTGCGCCCGTTCTCGCTGACGGTGCGACTCTTCGCCAACATGCTCGCCGGCCACATTTTGCTGGTGACGTTCGCACTGCTGACCAACTCGTTGGTCACGGCGCAGACGCAGCAGTTCATGCTGAAGCCGATGGCGATCCTGCCCTTCTTCATGCTCGTGTTCCTCACGGCATTCGAAGTGCTGGTGGCCTTCCTGCAGGCCTACATCTTCACCATCCTGACCGCGGTGTACATCGGCGGCTCGGCTCACCCCGAGCACTGATCGCACCGTTCGCCTTACTCTCACCCGTCTCCACTACCCAGAACACTCACCAGGAGAATTCAACAATGGAAGCATTCGCTCACCTCGTGGCCACCGCCGCCGACGACAAGGCCACCGCAGCCGCCAGCTCGGCCGGTTTCGCCTACGGCCTCGCCGCTATCGGACCTGGCATCGGCATCGGTTACCTCGTCGGTAAGTCGGTCGAGGCCATGGCCCGCCAGCCTGAGGCCGCCGGCATGGTGCGTACCACCATGTTCCTCGGTATCGCCTTCACCGAGGCACTCGCCCTCATCGGCTTCGTGGTCTTCATCCTCATCGGTCTCTGATCGGCCCGTTGACCATCCGTCCGATTTCTGTCCGTCCTATCCGAAGGAGCTGACGTGCACTCCGCCGTCGTACACCTCCAGGGATCCTCGCTGCAGGTGCATCTCGTGTCGTCCACCGACACGACCACCACCGTCGCGACCGCCGACACTTCCGCCGCGCCTACCGCCGCAGCCTCCACGGAGACAACGGTCGCCGGTACCACTGGTACCGAGCCGATCGTCGTCACCGCTGAGCCGCTGGGTGCTGGTGCGCCGGAAGGTGAAGCGCTCGTCAGCAAGGACCCGGGTCCCATCGTCCCCGAAGTCAAAGAGCTCCTCTGGGGCGGTGGCTCGTTCGTCGTGTTCGCGCTGCTCATGCGCTTCGTCCTCTTCCCCAAGGTGAAGAAGGGCATGGATGCTCGCTACAACAGCATCCAGCAGTCGCATGAGTCCGCCGACGCCGAGCGCTCCGGTGCTCGCGCCGAAGTTGCCGCCTACGAGGCACAACTCGTCGCGATCAAGGCCGAAGCCGCCAAGGTGGTCGAAGCCGCTCGGGCAACGCTCGAAGCCGAGCGTGGTGCCAAGTTGGCCGAGGTCAACGCCGGCATCGCCGAGCGTCGCGCCGCTGCCAACGCACAGGCGGAAGCGGCCCGTGCCGCTGCTCGCGATCAGATCCACGCTGCTGTCAGCGATGTTGCCGGCCGCGCCGGCGAACTCGCTACTGGGCGTCGCCCTGCGGCCGATGTCGTCGACCGCGTCGTGAACGAGGTGATGGCACGATGAGTGTTCTCAGCATCATCGCCTTCGCCCACCGCATCGCGGAGGAGACACCGGTCCTCGACAAGGACGGTCACGTCACCACTCATAGCTGGATCCTCCCGGAGAACGCGGAGATCATCTACGGCGGCATCTCGTCGCTGTTGATCTTCTTCATGCTCTTCAAGTTCGGCGCACCGGCGATCAAGAAGAGCTTCGCCGCTCGCACCGAGAAGATCCAGAAGGAACTCGACGCAGCAGCTGCCGACAAGTCGGCTGCAGCCACCGAAGCCGCCACCATCCGCCAGGCCAAGGGCGATATCGAAGGTGAGCGGGCCCGCCTGCTCGCCGACGCTGCCACTCAGGCCGCTGCGGTCCTGGAAGATGGCCGGGTGCGCCTGGCTGCCGAGGTCGTCGACCTCGAGGCCAAGGGTGTCACCGACATCGCCAGCGCACAAGGTCGCGTGGGTGACGAACTGCGAGCGGAGATCGCTCGCCTGTCGTCGGCCGCCGTCGATCATGTGGTTACTGGCTCGCTCGACGACGCCACCCACCAGGAACTGATCGAGAACTTCATCAACCGAGTGGGGGCCGGATCATGAGCGACAACCGCATCGAAGGCTACGCACGGGGTCTGTTCGAGATCGCCCGCGCCGAAGGCACGCTCGACGTGGTGGAAGACGAACTCTTCCGCTTCGCCCGCAGCTTCGAGGGCAGCGACTCGCTGCGCTCGGCGCTCACCGACGAGCAGATTCCGCCGGCCAAGCGTCAGGCGATCATCGAGGATCTCCTCGGCGGTAAGGCATCAGCCACCACCACCCAGCTCGTCGCAATGGTCGTCGGCTCGGGTCGCGGTCGCGATTTGCCGGCCATTGTGAACAACCTCGTCGCCCGCGCCAGTTCGGTGAAGCATCAGGAAGTCGCCGAAGTGCGCACTGCTGTTGCGCTCACCGCCGATCAGCAGGCCCGCCTCGGTGCGGCCCTGGTGAAGGCCACCGGCAAACAGGTGAACCTGAAAGTCGTGGTCGACCCGTCCGTTCTGGGCGGCATCGTGGCCACCGTGGGCGACACCGTCATCGACGGCAGCGTCCGTACCCGCATCGACCAGCTGAAGTCCCGCCTGTAACAGGCCAAATCGGAGCATCGAAGAACATGGCTGAACTGACACTGAGCGCCGGCGACATCGCATCCGCGCTGAAGAAGAACCTGGAGGGCTTCACGCCCTCGCTGGAAGCCCGCACCGTGGGCCGCGTCACCCAAGTGGGCGACGGTATTGCACGCGTCTCGGGCCTGCCCGACTGCGCCGTGAACGAACTCCTAGAGTTCGAAGACGGCACCGTCGGCCTCGCACTGAACCTCGACGAAGAGTCCATCGGCGCCGTGGTGCTCGGTGACGGCTTCGAGATCGAAGAGGGACAGACCGTCAAGGCCACCGGCCGCATCCTCTCGGTGCCGGTGGGCGACGCGATGCTCGGTCGCGTGGTCAACGCGCTCGGACAGCCGATCGACGGCAAGGGCGACATCGTCGGCGGTATCAACCGTCGCGTGGAGATCCAGGCCCCCGGCATCATGGGTCGCAAGCCCGTGCACGAGCCGCTGCAGACCGGTATCAAGTCGATCGACGCGATGACCCCGATCGGCCGTGGCCAGCGCCAGCTGATCATCGGCGACCGCAAGACCGGCAAGACCACGGTCGCGGTCGACGCAATCATCAACCAGCGTGGCCTCGGCGTGAAGTGCATTTACGTCGCCATCGGCCAGAAGGGCTCCACGATCGCCCAGACCGTGGAAACCCTGCGCCAGTACGGCGCCTTGGAGTACACCGTCATCGTGGCCGCTCCGGCCTCCGATCCGGCGCCGTTCAAGTACCTCGCACCGTACGCCGGCTGCGCGATCGGCCAGCACTGGATGGAGAACGGTGAGCATGCGCTCATCGTGTACGACGATCTGTCAAAGCAGGCCGAGGCGTACCGTCAGGTGTCACTCTTGCTGCGCCGCCCGCCGGGCCGCGAGGCATACCCCGGCGACGTGTTCTACCTACACAGCCGCTTGCTCGAGCGTGCGGCCAAGCTCAGCGATGAGCGCGGCGCAGGCTCGCTGACGGCACTGCCGATCATCGAGACCAAGGCCGGCGACGTGTCGGCGTACATCCCCACCAACGTGATTTCGATCACCGACGGTCAGGTGTACCTGCAGGACAACCTGTTCAAGTCGGGTGTGCGCCCGGCCGTCGACGTGGGCATCTCGGTGTCCCGCGTGGGTGGTGCGGCGCAGATCAAGGCGATGAAGAGCGTGTCGGGCACGCTGAAGCTCGACCTCGCCCAGTTCCGTGAGCTCGAGGCTTTCGCCACGTTCGGCTCGGAACTCGACGCCATCTCCAAGGCCCAGCTCGAGCGTGGCTACCGCCTCGTCGAACTGCTGAAGCAGCCGCTGAACAGCCCGATGCCCGTCGAAGAGCAGGTCGTCGTGGTGTTCGCCGGTACCAAGGGTTACCTCGACAGCCTGCCCGTCGTCGACGTGCGTCGCTTCGAAGGTGAGCTCCTCGCCCACATGCGCAGTGCGCAGGGCGGTCTGCTGGCCGGTATGCGCTCGAACCCGAAGGCCGATGTGCCCACGGAACTCGCCGGCATCATCGCCACCTTCAAGGAGCAGTTCGTGGCTGCCTCTGCCGCTTCCGCCAAAGCTGCGGCTGATGTCACTGCCACGGATGCGGCCAAGGTCGGCGACGCCCACAGCGACAAGACCCTGGCAACGGAGTAATCATGGCCGGTGGTCAGGAGCGCATCCTTCGCGGACGTATTCGTAGCGTCCAGGCAACCAAGAAGATCACGCGCGCCATGGAACTCATCGCGGCATCCCGCTTCGTCAAGGCGCAACAGCGCGTTGCCGCTGCGGTGCCGTACAGCGACACCATCACCGAAGTGGTGAAGGATCTCGCTGCGGCCGGCGGCTCCTCTCAGTCGCCGCTGTTGACGTCACGCCAAGAGGTGAAGTCCACGGCATACGTGGTGATCGCCGCCGACCGTGGCCTCTGCGGTGGCTACAACTCGGGTGTGCAGCGCGCAGCCGAGGGTTCGGTCAAGGCCGATGTCCTCGACGGGAAGAGCTACTCGCTCATCACCGTCGGTCGTAAGGCCGAGGGCTACTTCAAGTTCCGTGGCTACAACATCGCTGCCGCCTACGGCGGTTTCAGCGATAGCCCCACCTACGCCCACGCTCGTGAGATCGGTCAGGACGTAGTGGCCCGCTATCTCGCTGGCGAGTTCGACCGCGTCGAGTTGGTCTACACCCGCTTCATCAGCGCCGGTTCGCAAGAAGTCGTGCGGCGCCCGCTGGTGCCGCTTGATCACGAGACGGTCGAGGGTGGCGACGGCAAGGGTCCCGATTCCGCCGGCACGCCGTCGGACTACGAGTTCGAGCCGGATCCGGGAACAATCCTCGACACGTTGCTGCCCCGCTACGTGGAAGCCCGCATTTATGCGGCGCTGCTCAACGCTGCGGCCGCCGAACACGCCTTCCGCCAGCGGGCGATGAAGAGCGCCACGGACAACGCCGAGGAACTGATCAAGAACCTCAGCCGCATCATGAACCGTGCCCGTCAGGACAGCATCACCACTGAGATCATGGAGATCGTCAGCGGCGCCGAAGCCTTGTCCGGTGGCTCGAAGAACGTGCAGATGATCGACCTCGGTCCGATCACCGATCTTGCATCGAACTAACACCAGAACGCCCACACCCAGTACTACGGCACACGAAGAAAGAACAGCGAAATGACGATGACAGAGACAGATCGCAAAGACGGCCGAGTGGTCGGTATCGCCGGCCCCGTGATCGACGTTGAGTTCCAGCCCGGTTCGCTGCCCGAGCTGAACTCGGCGCTGGAATTCACCATCACCGTCGAGGGGAAGGACGTCAAGGTCCTTGCCGAGGTGGCACAGCAGCTCGGCAACAGCCGTGTCCGCGCCGTCTGCATGAAGCCCACCGACGGCCTCACCCGTGGCACCCCGGTGCGCAACACGGGTCGTGGCATCAGCGTGCCCGTGGGTGACCGCACGCTCGGCCACGTGTGGAACGTGTGGGGCGAAGTGCTCGACGCCGACAATGCTGATTTTGCCGATGTCGAGCGGTGGGAGATCCACCGTCCGGCTCCCGACTTCGCCGCCCTCGAGCCGTCGAAGCGTCTGTTCGAGACCGGTATCAAGGTCATCGACCTGCTCACCCCGTACGTGGCTGGTGGCAAGATCGGTCTGTTCGGTGGTGCAGGAGTGGGCAAGACCGTGCTCATCACCGAGATGATCCGCCGCGTGGCGCAGAACCACGGTGGTGTGTCGGTGTTCGCCGGTGTCGGCGAGCGCACCCGTGAGGGCACCGACCTGATGCTCGAGATGGCAGAGTCGGGTGTGTTCGAGAAGGCCGCCTTGGTCTTCGGCCAGATGGACGAGCCGCCGGGCGTGCGCCTGCGCGTCGCCCTCTCGGCCCTCACCATGGCCGAGTACTTCCGCGATGTGCAGAACCAAGACGTGCTGCTGTTCGTGGACAACATCTTCCGTTTCGTGCAGGCCGGCTCCGAGGTGTCCACCCTCCTCGGCCGTATGCCGTCGGCCGTGGGTTACCAGCCCACCCTGGCCGATGAGATGGGTCAGCTGCAGGAGCGCATCACCTCCACCCGCGGTCGTTCGATCACCTCACTGCAGGCCGTGTACGTGCCCGCCGACGACTACACCGACCCGGCTCCGTTCACCACCTTCACCTTCCTCGATGCCACCACCGAGCTCAGCCGTCAGATCGCCTCGCTCGGCATCTACCCGGCCGTGGATCCGTTGGCCAGCACCTCGACGATCCTCCAGCCCGAAGTCGTCGGTCAGCGTCACTACGACGTCGCCCGTCGCGTGCAGGAGATCCTCCAGCGCTACAAGGAACTGCAGGACATCATCGCCATCCTCGGTCTCGACGAACTGTCGGAAGAGGATCGCCTGACCGTCTCCCGTGCCCGCAAGGTGCAGCGCTTCCTCAGCCAGCCGTTCTACGTGGCCGAAGTGTTCACCGGTGTGTCCGGCGAGACCGTGCCCGTCGCCGAGACCGTGGAGAGCTTCGAAGCCATCGTCAACGGTGAGCTCGACGAAGTGCCCGAGCAGGCGTTCCTCAACGTGGGTGGCGTCGAGCAGGTGCTCGCCAAGGCGAAGTTGCTGCAGGAAGGCGCTGCCTGAAATGGCCACGATGCAGGTCGAGTTGGTGTCCCCGGAGAAGATTCTCTTCTCCGGTGAGGCCACACAGGTCATCACCCGCACCTTGGGTGGCGGCGAGATCGCGTTCCTGCCCGGCCATGCTCCGTTCCTCGGTGCGCTGACGGAATGCCACACTCGCATCACCCTCGTCGAGGGCCGTGTGCTCGATGTCGCCGTTCACGGTGGCTTCGTGCAGGTGAGCGGCAACACCGTCAGCATCCTCAGCGACATCGCCGAACTCGGCGAGGACGTCGACCGCAACCGTGCGTTGCGCGCCAGGGATGTCGCCGAAGAATTGCTGCGCCGCGAGCACGACGCCGAAGCCGTCTCGGCGCTCAGCCGGGCCCACGCTCGCCTATCCGCCTCGGGCGGGATCACCGGTACGTCGCAGGGCGCTCACTGATACCAGGCGCTCCGGCGATTCGAACGAACTCTGAAGGTGGCCATAGCCTTTCGGCATGGCCACCTTCCCGTTTTCGTCAGCACTTGTCACCGGCGCCTCCAGCGGTATCGGCGAGGCGATGGTCGAACTGCTCGCCGGTACCGGTGTGCACACGGTGGTGGTCGCCCGCCGTGGTGACCGACTCCAGGCCTTAGCCGAACGGTTCTCATCAGTGGAGGTGTTGGTTGCCGACCTCACCACCGCCGAGGGGCTCGCCGCAGTCGAAGCACGTGTGTGTTCGACGGAACGGCCCATCGACCTGGTGGTCAACAACGCTGGCTTCGGTACGTCGGGTCTGTTCCACGAAATTGACGCCGACCGGTTGCAGCAAGAGGTCGAGCTCAACATCGGCGCGCTCACCCGATTGAGCCATGCTGCACTGCGCACGATGGTGCCGCGTGGGCGTGGCTACCTGTTGAACGTCAGCAGTGTCGCCTCATTCCAGTCGGCACCCAAGTTGGCCGTCTACGCCGCGACGAAGGCGTACGTCACCAGCCTCAGCGAGAGCCTGCACGAAGAGGCACGCGGCACCGGTGTGCACGTCACCGCACTGTGCCCTGGCCTCACGCGTACCGAGTTCCAGAGCGTCAGTAGTACCGAGGACTACAGCACTCAGTTCCCGAAGTTCGCGTGGCTCACGTCGCAAGAAGTCGCCGCCGGCGGTCTGCGCGACGTCGCCAAGGGGAAGTGCCTCTCAGTGCCTGGAGCGATCTACAAGGGCCTGGTTGGTGTCACTGGCGTCGTGCCACGCGGCATGGCCCGTCGCCTCGCCGGTCTCGTCCAGCGCGGCTGAGCGGGCAGCGGGTCAGTACTCGACGCTGGCGAAGGCCGCCAGCTTGTCGATGCGGTGGCGGGCATCGATCATGCGCACCGTGCCACTGCGCGAACGCATGACGAGGCTCTGTGTGTTGGCCGCACCGTGTAGGTAGCGCACGCCCTTCAGCAACTCGCCATCGGTGACGCCGGTGGCAGCGAAGAAGCAGTTGTCGCCCTTCACGAGAATGTCGGTGGTGAGCACCTGGCTGAGGTCGTAGCCGAGGGCAATCGCCTCATCGCGCTCCTGGTCGTTGCGCGGTGCCAGCAGACCCTGGATTTCGCCACCCATGCACTTCAGCGCAGCGGCGGCGGTGACACCTTCAGGGGTGCCGCCAATGCCGAACAGCACGTCGACGCCGGCCTCGGGCCACGAGGTAGCGATGGCGCCGAAGATGTCGCCGTCGGTGATCAGCTTCACGCGGGCGCCAGTGCTGCGCACCTCGGCGATGAGATCGGTGTGCCGGTCGCGATCGAGGATGACGACGGTGAGGTCGCGCACGGACTCGCCCTTGGCCTTGGCGATCCAGCGCAGGTTCTGCGTGGGCGTCGCAGTGATGTCGATCGAGCCGGCGGCCTCGGGACCAACGGCGATCTTGTGCATGTAGACACACGGACCAGGGTTGAACATCGTGCCGCGCTCGCTGACCGCGATGACCGCAATTGCGTTGGCTCGTCCGAGCGCGGTGAGCGTGGTGCCATCGATCGGGTCGACGGCGACATCTGTGAGCGGGGCCGTACCGTCGCCCACGCGCTCGCCGTTGTACAGCATCGGGGCTTCGTCTTTCTCGCCTTCGCCGATGACGACGATGCCGTCCATCGGCACCGTCTGCAGCACGGTGCGCATGGCATCGACGGCTGCTCCGTCTGCCCCGTTCTTGTCGCCGCGCCCGACCCAGCGGGAGGCGGCGAGGGCAGCTGATTCGGTGACCCGAACCAGTTCCATGGCGAGGTTGCGATCAGGCTTCTGCGAGTTGGCGATCATCGCTCCACACCGTAGTTCGTGGACGGCGCCGGCGAGTAGTGACGGACCCAACCCGTACTGCTGGCGTGGGTTACCGTGGCCAGCGTGGGACTGGAAATCGCTGAGGAGCGCTGCGTCGGCGGACGTGATCTCACCGAACCAAGGTTGTTGCCGGGCGTCGACGCGCTGGCGTACGTGCGGTCTGCGGCCGGCGAGTCGGTGCTCGTGGTCCACCACTTCGACGGCACCCCCGATACGGAACTGGCCACGGCTCCCAGCATCCGTGCCGGACGAAGTATGGGCGGCGGAGCGTGGTGGCCCACACCGGACGGCAGTGCGGTCGTGTACGTCGGGGGGGATGGCAACGTATGGCGGCAGTCGCTGTTGGGCGACGCTGCCGAGCAGTTGACGAACCACGGCCCCGAGCGTGCGACCTCGTGTGTTCATGTCTCGCCGGATGGCGAGTCGGCGGTGTACGTGATCGACCAGGCCGAAGTATGGCGAGTGGCGTTCGCTGGACGGGACGCAGCGCGACTGGATCGCGGCGACGCCGACTTCTGTCTCGACCCGTGGGCGGGGGTCGATGGCTCGGTGCGTTGGATGGCATGGGACGTGCCTGCGATGCCCTGGGAATGCAGCCGCACCGTGGTGCGCTTGTCCGATGGCAGCCAGCTCGAACAACGCGGCATTGGTGCGGTACAGCAGGCACGGCTGTTGCCCGATGGGCACACCACCAGCGTGCGTGACGACACCGGGTGGCTCAACGTATGGCGGGGCGATGCGCCAGCGCTCACGGAGGCCCACGAGCACGCTGGCCCCACGTGGGGTGCGGGCCAGACGTCGTACGCGTGGTCGCCCGACGGCGCGGCCGTGGCGTTCACGCGCAACGAGGGCGGCTTTGGTCGGCTGTGTGTGCTGACACCAGCCACCGGCGAGGTGGTGGAAGTGGCCCGCGGGGTACACGGTCAGCTTTCGTGGGTGGGCGATCGACTGGCAGCGCTGCGCACCGGTGCAGTGACGCCCACACAAGTGGTCGTGTACGACACTGCCAGCTGGGCTCGCGCCACCGTCGCAGTTGGTCCGGTCGGCGAGTGGGCGCACAACGAACTCGTCGAGCCGACCCTCGTGGAAGTCGACACACCGTCGGGTGCGGTGCACGCCCGCCTGTACACCGCTGACGAACCGGACGGTCGACTGATCGTGTGGCTTCACGGTGGACCCACGGATCAGTGGCAGGTCACGTTCATGCCTCGCCTCGCGTACTGGCGTTCACGCGGTTGGAACATCCTGGTGCCCGACCATCGCGGATCCACCGGACATGGTCGCGAGTACCAGCAGGCGTTGCACGGTCGGTGGGGCGACCTGGACGTTGCGGACACGATCGCCGCCGCTCACACGGCGCACGCTCGCGGGTGGGGCGAGCCGGGGCGCACCGTGGTCATCGGCGGCTCTGCAGGCGGCTTCACCGCGCTCGGTGCCGTGGCGTTCGAGCCGCAGTTGTTCGCAGCGGCAGTACTGCTCTACCCGGTGACCGATCTGCTCGACCTCGCCGAGCGCAGCCACCGCTTCGAGCGGCACTACACCGACAGCCTGGTGGGGCCCCTGCCTGAGCACGAGGAGACGTACCGCGTTCGTTCTCCGGTGTGGCATACCGACCGCCTCGCCCACGTGCCGCTGCTGCTGTTGCATGGCGACGCAGATCCAGTCGTACCGGTGGAACAGAGCCGCGTGCTCGCCGAGCGCACCAACGCCGTAGGTGGTCGGGTCGAGTTGCACGTGTACGAGGGCGAGGGGCATGGCTTTCGTCAGCTGCCCAACCAACTGGACGAATACCGCCGTATCGCAGACTTCCTGGCGCGCCACGTGCCGGTAGCGTCTCGGTCGTGACTGACGAATGGAACCCGAACGACCCCGACGCAACCCGGGTGCTCTACGACCTCAGCGACTGGACGTTCGAGCAGCAGGCCGAGCTGGCATCTGATCTGGCTGAGGCCGAGGTGCCACACACGTGGGATGGTGCCGAGTTGGTCGTGCCTGAATCGCACGAGACCATCACCGACGGCATCATCGAGCGAGCCGAGCAGCGTCTGGGCATCGTGTACGCGGGCGGCACACCTGCTGCGGATGGGGATGTGGACACGGCTGCCGACGTGCTGCAACCGCTCGACATTGCCGACGGCACGCCCATCACCGACTACGAGCTCGATGAATGGCCGGAGGGCGACCGCCAGTCGCTCACTCGTGCGCTGGTGCTGCGCGGCATCGCATACCGCTGGGAGGACGACACTCTGGTCGTGCCGACGCAATGGGAGTACGTGGTCGACTCGCTGCTCGACATGGTGGAGAACGGTGAGTTCCGTACCCGCGACGCCGACGACGATGAGGGCGATGAGGAAGCCGACCGACTCCCGTTCGAGACACTCACCACGTTCTTCCTCGCCGGCGAGCGGCTGCAACGCAATCCGCTCGATGCCGACGGGCTGGAGCAGTTGCTGCGTGCAGTCGCCGTCGCCGATCCGGCACGTCCTCCCTATGGAGTCGACCCGCGGCTGTGGAAGCGCACGTGCGAGCTGGCCGAGGAGCTGGCCGACGCGTTGGCAGAGGAAGCCGACCCCGATCTCGACGCGACCACCGTCGTTGCCCAAGACCTGTACGACCTGCTGCGCCCCTTCATCTAGGTTCGTCGACAGCGCGTGATGTTGCTCGCCGAGCTGCAGATCTGGCATACGCGACCGGTAACTCCGACACGTCGCCTCGCTCTGGGCCACCTCGTGCTGCCCACCGACCCGGCACCGGGCCTCGGCGGTGTGTTGCTCGCAGCCGTGGTCGCTGCCTATCTGTCGGGTGTTCCGCCCGAACAGCTCGCCGACGTCGAGCGGCTGATCGATCAAGTCGCCGAGGGCGAGCGAGTGGTGCAACCGCGTTTGCAGCACCGCTATCAGGTCGATCGGCATGGTTTGGCGACGAGCGTGCATCAGTTGCGCGGTGATGCCGATCACGTGGAGTTCGACCTGTACTCGCTGGGGCGTCCGGTCGTGCAGGTGCTCGGGGCGGTGTATGCACTGGAGCGCCTGAACGTCGACGCCCGCCGCGCGATTGCGCCGGTACTGCACCGGGCGATGAAGTGGCGTGGGCCGATCGGTCCGTCGTTCGTTGCCGATATCACCGGTGTCAGCCGCACCGACCTCGTCGGGCTTACCGATCCGAGGTTGTGGGCGCTCGACCTGTTGGGCTTCCCGCTGGACACGCGCAAGGTGACCAAGAAGGACGTCATGGCCCACTACCGCTCGCGTCTGCGCGCGGCCCACCCCGATCACGGAGGCGATGATGACGCTGCAGGATTGATCATCGAGCGCTTGGGCGATGCCCGACGGATCCTGCTCGAGCTATGAGCGCGCTGTTGCTGTTCCCCGGAGCCGGTTCTTCCAGTACCCACGCAAGCCTGGTGGCCATCGAACGAGCGGTGGCGCCGATGCGTTGTGTGCGTGCCGACTTCACCTACCGCAAGGAGGGTCGCGGAGCGCCCGACCGCGCACCGGTGCTGCTGCAGGCGGTCCGCGACGAGGTCGCTGCGATGGGCCGCGGGAAGCTCGTGTTGGGCGGTCGTTCGATGGGTGGCCGCATCTGTTCGCTGGCGGTCGCTGATCCTGGCCAACCGCTGCGGGCTGCGGGGCTCGTGCTGGTGTCGTATCCGTTGCACCCGCCGGGGAAGCCCGACACGCTGCGGGTCGAACACTTCCCGCGGCTCCACCTTCCGTGTCTGTTCGTGTCCGGCACGAAGGACGCCTTCGGCACACAAGACGAACTGACGCACTGGACGGCCACGATTCCAGGGCCGGTGACGCACCACTGGATCGAGCGCAAAGGGCACGATCTGAAGGGATGCGACGATGAGGTGGCGCAGATCGTTGCCACCTGGGTGCGCAACCTCAATCGGCGGAAACGATCGTCGGATCTTCCGGGTTGAGCTGTTCCAGTTCGAGGTGCGCAGTTTCGGGGTAGTGGCGGAATGCCACCCATGCAGCCGCCAACTGGCCAAGGCCGAGAAACGCCATCACCGAGCCGTAGCTCGAACCGTGGTCGCGCAGTACCCCGACGAGGAGAATCCCGAGGCTGCCGGCCAGCAACGCCGTCGTGTTGATCAGTCCGTTGGCCATGCCTCGGTTGCCGGTGGGGAACATTTCGGAGCGATACACGGCGAACGCGGGGTAGGCCATCGCGGCAGTGAAGCCACCGCCGAGCGCGATGAACCACATCGCACTCCCGGCGGCGAAGAACGCTGCCACCAGACATGCGGCCGACAGCGGTGTGCAGATAGCGATGATCTTCCGTCGACCGATGACGTCAGACATTCGCCCGCCAATGATCAGGCCGAGCGAGGCCGGTGTGCCCACGGCAAGGGTGAACAGGGCGATTCCCCCGGCGCTGTAGCCGCGCACCTTGTCGAGGTAGTTGTTCTGGAAGTACGACGCAGGAGCAATGAACAAGTTGGAGGTGAGTGCAACGAGGGCGACCATCCCGAGCCGGCGACGATTCAACGGCGGGGACATGCGGTGCACAGTCTCGAACCGGCGCGTCTCGTCGAGGTGCCTGCCGAGGCTGACTGCGATCGGGAGCCAGATGAGCGAGATCAGGTACACCAGTCGCCAACCGTTGTCGCCGAAGTCGGCCAACTTCAGCGCGGCGACTGCCACGCCGGCACCCATCCCGGAGGCCATCGCCAACAGGCTGAGCGCGTACGCGCGGCTGTTACGCGGCATGTCCTCGGCGGCGGCCACTGTGGCCAGCATCGACAGGGCAAGGCCCAACGGCCGGGCGATGGTCTGCGAGCCGGTAAGTACCCAGAACGATGGTGACAGCGCGCCGAGCGCGCAGAACAGTGGTGTCAACCAGGCGAGCAGCACGATGGTTCGCCGTCGCCCCATGCGGTCGGCGAGGTAGGCGAACGGAAGGGCGATCACCACGCCGACGCGCACGATCGCTCCACTGGCGCCCAGCATGCGGTCGCTGGCGTGGAACCCGTCCGCGGCAAACGTGGAGGTCTGTGTGAACAGGGTGTTGGCGAACGCGGCTGACATCGCTGCGGCAGCAAGCAGGGCGAGCGCCGATGTCTGGCGGGCGGTCAACTTGTCGGGCGGGGCCCACCACGGGCTGGGGCTTCCGGGCGTCCGCGGGTGTCGGAGCGCACGTCGCATTGGCCAACGGAAGATGATGCCGAACCACGGCAGGTACAAGCCGTACTGCACCGTCTCGTGCACGGTGCCGTCAGGGTCGGTGGCAACGGTGCGCAGATAATGGTGGAACGGGCCCAAGTGCTGTTGGAACGTGCCATCGGGCCCTTCGACCTCGTCGAGCACGTCATCTCGTTTGGTTCCTGCGCTGAGGGCACGGGCGCTGCCTGCAGGCCAGTCGTTGGTGATGGTCGTGACACGCCGAGGCACCGTACGCAGGCTAGTGCCTGGGCCGCAGCGGCCGACTCGCAGGCGTCGGCCGAGCACAGAAGCGCCGCTGTGTCGGGCCATACTTGATGCCCATGAACGACGACCGCATCCTCATCCGGCGGGCCGGCCCGCTCGTGGGGCAGGTCGTCATCCCTGGGGCCAAGAACTCGGTGCTGAAGCTGATGGCTGCGTCGTTGCTGGCCGAGGGCACGTACGTGCTCGACAACGTGCCCGACATCGTCGACGTGGGCATCATGTCCGAGCTCCTCGACGCGATCGGTGTGCGCACGGAGGTGCTCGGCGGTGGCCGGATGCGCCTGGTGAACGGGGGCGACATCTCGCCAGTGGCCCCCTACGAGCATGTGGAACGTATTCGCGCCAGCATCAACGTGCTGGGCCCGCTGCTCGGCCGCTACGGGCAGGTGTCGCTCTCGCTCCCGGGCGGCGACGACTTCGGCAGCCGTCCGATCGACATGCACCTCAAGGGTCTGGAGGCGTTGGGTGCGACGTTCGAACTGCGTCACGGTGTAGTGCTCGCCCGCGCTGACCGCTTGCACGGTGCCGAGATCACCCTCGACTTCCCCAGCGTCGGCGCCACCGAGAACATCCTCACCGCCGCGGTGCACGCCAAGGGCACCACCATCATCGACAACGCCGCGCGGGAACCCGAGATCGCCGACTTGTGCGAGTTCCTCGTCGGTATGGGCGCCGATATCGAGGCGATCGGCAGTTCCCGCTTGGTGATCCACGGTGTGGCCCCGGGCAGCCTGCATGCCACTGATCACCGAGTGGTGCCGGACCGCATCCAGGCAGCCACGTACATCGCTGCTGTCGCCGTCAGCGGTGGCGAAGTGGAACTGCTCGGCGCCCGAGCGGATCACATGGACATGTTGCTGCGTCGTTTCCGCGACATGGGGTTGTCGATCAACTCCACCGCGGACGGTGTACTGGTGTTTGACAACGGTCGCCTGCGCAGCATCGACGTGGCGACGCTGCCGTATCCCGGTATCGCCACCGATTACAAACCGCTGATCGTCACGATGCTGGCCGTCGCCGATGGTGTGGGCATCGTCACCGAGAACCTCTACCCGGGCCGCTTTCGGTACGTCGAGGAACTGCAGCGCCTCGGTGCCGACATCCGCGCCGACGGACATCACGCGGTCGTGCGCGGCGTGCGTCAGCTGAGCGGTGCTCCGGTGAAGGCCCCCGACATCCGTGCTGGCGCAGCGCTCGTCGTGGCTGGTCTGGCCGCCGAGGGTGAGACCTCGGTTTCGGGTGTCCACCACATCGACCGCGGTTACGACGACCTCGTCGGTCGTCTCGCCGCCCTCGGCGCGAACATCCGGCGCGTCAGCGCCTAACTACCGTCGCGATCCGCAGCGCTCGACTCGTTGTCGCGCAGACTGCGTTCGACGCGCTTCTTCGCGAGCAACAACAGCCCGGCGATCACGAGAATCGGGGCAAGTACGAGCAGGATCTCATCCCACCCGCCTTGGTGGGCGAGCATTGCGCTCACTTGTCGCCGACTGCGGGAATGGCAGCAACATCACGAACTGTTCCCATGGGTCGCAATCCTATGGTCGGGGCTGATTCAATGGTCGTTCGGCCGAGTCCGAAAGTTCACCATGCGCACTCAAGTGGAAGAAACCATCGAAGTGATCCGGCCAGCACTGCAGGCCGACGGCGGTGACATCATCCTGCGCGACGTGGACGAAGCGACGGGAATCGTCACAGTGACGCTCATCGGGGCCTGCGGAACATGCCCGGCCAGCGGTCAGACACTGAAGGCGGGCATCGAGCGCATCATGCGCGACCGCATCGACGGTGTCACCGAAGTGATCAACGTGGTGCCCGACGAGCTATGAGCCGGCGCAACCAACCCGTCGGTGAACTCCTCGACGCGGCGCGAGGGGGCGATCGTGGAGCATTGGCCAGATTGCTCTCGCTCGTCGAACGAGGCACCGACGAGGCCCGCACGATCGGGCGCCTCACGTATCCACTGTCGGGCAAGGGCTACACCGTGGGTCTCACCGGTGCGCCGGGCGCTGGTAAGTCGACGCTCACTTCAGCGATGATCGGGAACTTGCGCCAGGAGGGCGAGAAGGTCGCGGTGCTCGCCATCGACCCATCGTCGCCGTTCACGGGTGGAGCCATCCTCGGCGACCGCGTGCGCATGCAGGATCACGCCACCGACCCGGGTGTGTTCATCCGTTCGATGGCCACCCGAGGTCACCTCGGTGGTCTGTCGCTGGCTACACCCGAGGCCGTACGCCTGCTCGATGCCGTCGGCGGTGGCTGGATCCTCGTGGAGACCGTCGGAGTCGGCCAGGTCGAGGTGGAGATCGCCGGCAAGGCCGACACCACCGTTGTCGTCGTCAACCCGGGTTGGGGTGATTCCGTGCAGGCCAACAAGGCCGGTCTGATGGAGATCGCCGACATCTTCGTGATCAACAAGGCCGATCGCAAGGGTGTCGAAGACACCCGGCGCGACCTCGAGGGCATGCTCGAGCTCAGCGATCTGGCGCACGATGCCTGGCGGCCCCCGATCATCCCGGTCGTCGCCATCGACAAGAAGGGCATCGACGTGGTGTGGAGCGAAGTTCGCCGTCACCGCGCGTTCATCGAGGGCAACGGGGAGCTTGCTCGTCGTCGCGAGTTTCGCTTGCGCGAGGAGTTGCGCGAGATCGTCGCTCGCCGACTGGAGCAACGTGCCCGCGAGCTCACCACCGGTGAGAAGTGGGATGAACTCCAGTCGGGAGTCATCGCTCGCACCACCGACCCGTGGTCGGCCGCCGACGAGATGCTGCGGGTGGTCGGCGCGTAAGGCCGCTCGCCTAGGGTGCTGGGCATGAGCGAACTGGTGCTGGTGGAACGTCGTGCCGATGGCGTGGCCGTGGTGACGTTGAACAACCCGAAGGTCAATGCGTTGTCGCAGGCGGTGCTGTCAGCGCTGTACGACGTGGCGCTCGACCTCACGGTGAACCCGCCTGGCGCCGTGGTGATCACCGGTGGCGACCGGTTGCTCGCTGCGGGTGCCGACATCTCCGAGTTCGCCGGGCGCGCTGAGGGGGCACTCATCGGGGCCGGGTTCCACCGTGCGTTGAACGCGGTTGCCGCCATCCCGCGGTTCGTGATCGCCGCCGTCAGTGGCTACGCGCTCGGTGGCGGGTGCGAACTTTCGATGGCCTGCGATTACCGCATCGCCAGTGAGAAAGCTGTGTTCGGTCAGCCGGAAGTGCTGCTGGGCATTCTTCCCGGTGGTGGCGGCACACAGCGCCTGCCGCGTCTGGTGGGTGCCAGTCGGGCCAAGGAGCTGATGTTCACGGGTCGTCAGGTGAAGGCCGACGAGGCGCTGCGCATCGGACTGTGCGACGAGGTCGTGCCCCACGAGCAGTTGCACGAACGGGCGTTGGCGCTGGCGGCCGAAGTCGCCCGCGGTGCGGTGCAGGCGCAAGCGTTGATGAAGCAGGCCGTTGATGTTGGCCTCGAGTCCGATCTGCCTGCCGGGTTGGCACTTGAGTTGGAGCTGTTCGCAGCTGTGTTCGACACACAGGACGCGGCCGTCGGCGTCGAGTCGTTCCGCGCCAACGGCCCCGGCAAAGCGCAGTTCACCGGCCAGTAGCCGTCGGTTTCTGGGAAGGAATCGTCCCGAATCGGCCTCTGGACAGGATCAGTCCCGGAATCCGGAACTAACCCTTCCCAGACTGCGACTGCGGACTCAGTCGGCCCAGGCGATGAGGCCCAACTCCACCGGGCTCACCAGGTGGGGGTGCGATGGCATGGCACGTACGGTGAGGCCGTACGGGCCGGCATCGCCCACCGCGTACTCGGCTTCGAACACTCCGGGGGCGACGTTGGTGAGCGTGACGACCTGCGGGGTGCCGACGAACTCGCCAGCGGAGTCGACCGCTCCGTGGAGTACCTGGACGGCGACGTCCGCCACTGCGAGGCCATCGATCTCGACGAGCGCGCGTACCGTTCGGCGGTCGCCCTCGTTCGCCGGTTCCGTGTCGCACTGCACGTCGACGACCTTGACGATCGGCCACGCAGCGATGACGCGTTGTTTCCAAGCTGCCAGATCGCGAGCGGCAGCACCGTCGGCAGCGTTGGCGAGGTCGCTGCTCCCGGCGGCGGGTTCGTAGAGCTGGATGGTGTAGTCGCGCACCATGCGAGCAGCGGTCACGAACGGCCCGAGCGACCGCCAGTTGTTCTCCATCTTCTCGATCCAGCCGTGGGGCAGCCCGTCCCAGCCGCGGTCGTAGTACAGCGGCACGATCTCGCGCTCGAGCAGACCGAACAGGCTGGTGGTTTCACGTTGGTCGCGGCGGCCGAGATCCGGGTCGTCGTCGGCGGAGTTGATCGCCCAGCCGTTCTCGCCGTCGTAGCACTCGTCCCACCAACCGTCGAGGATGCTGCAGTTCAGCGCACCGTTGAGCGCAGCCTTCATCCCGCTGGTGCCACAGGCTTCGAGCGGGCGGCGCGGGTTGTTCAGCCATACATCGCAGCCGTGGTACATCACGCGGGCGACGGCCATGTCGTAGTCGGGCACGAACACAAAGCGGTGGCCGACGTCGAGCTGGCGGGCGAACAGCTCAATGTCGCGGATCATGTCCTTGCCGGGCTGGTCGGCAGGGTGGGCTTTGCCCGCGAACACGAATTGCACCGGCCGGTCGGCGCTGAGTAGCAACTTGCGCAGACGGTCGGGCTGCGACAGCACCATCGTTGCCCGCTTGTACGTGGCGAAGCGACGGGCGAACCCGATGGTGAGTGCCTTCGGGTCGAGCAGCGCGTCGCCCATGCGGTCGCGCACGAACGCAACGAGATCGGCGCGTCCTTTGGAGCGAGCCGCCCACAACTCGGCGTGGTCGATGTTGGAGACGCCACTCCACGACGCTGCATCGGCGCCGTCCCACACCGAGCCGACGCTCTTCGCCAGCAGCGCGGCGATGTGATCACCCACCCAGGTGTGCGCATGCACTCCGTTGGTGATGGCGCCGATCGGCACTTCGGACACGGGCACATCGGGCCACATGCCGGCGAACATTTCGCGGCTGACTTCACCGTGCAACTGGGCGACGCCGTTGCTGCGTCCAGCTAAGCGCAGCCCCATCACGGCCATGTTGAACTTGCCGTCGGGCTCGTCGTTGCGATGCCCGATCTCCATCAGCTGATCCATGGTGATGCCACAGGACTTGGCGAAGCCGGTGAAGTACTTCTCCATCAATTCCCGGCTGAAGCGATCGATACCAGCGGGCACCGGTGTATGCGTGGTGAACACCCCGCCGGCGCGAACTGCTTCGACCGCGTCGGCGAACGTGAAACCCTTGCCGACAAGCTCACGGATGCGCTCGAGCGACAGGAACCCGGCGTGCCCTTCGTTGGTGTGGAACACCTGTGGCTCTAGGTGCAGTGCCCGCAGCGCGCGCACTCCGCCGATACCCAGCACCATCTCCTGACGCAGGCGATGCTCGGTGTCGCCGCCGTAGAGGCGGTCGGTGATCGCAGCGGCGTCAGGGCTGTTGGAGTCGACGTTCGTGTCGAGCAGGTACAGCGCCACTCGGCCGACCTGTACGCGCCACACCTTGATCTTGACCTCGTCGCCGCCGATCTCGACAGACACCTGCACCTCGGTGGGGTGCAGCGCGAGCCCGTGCGGGTCGAGCGGCGGGTAGCGCTCTTCCTGTACGCCGTCGGCGTTGAGGCGCTGGCGGAAGTAGCCCTCGGCGTACAGCAGGCCGACGGCAGTGAGTGGCAGGCCAAGGTCGGACGCTGCCTTCAGGTGGTCGCCGGCGAGGACGCCGAGGCCACCGGAATACTGCGGCAACGTCTCGGAGAGACCGAACTCGGGGGAGAAGTAGGCGACTCCGTGCAGTGGGGAGTCGGTGCGCGCCTGGAACCACCGGGTGGCGTTGATCGCATCGCTGAGCCGGGCATCGGCGGCACCGACAGCGGCGACGACCTCTGGGTCTGCTGCCAAACGAGCCCACTGTGCTGCGGTGATCGCCGCCAACAGGCGGAGCGGATCTCGACCAGTGGAGGCCCACAGGTAGGGATCCAGGCGCTTGAACAGCCGCTGGGTGTCGCGATCCCAGGTCCAATGGAGGTTCATCGCCAGTTCCGAAAGTGCTCTCAGCGGCTGGGGAATGGCGGGAATGACGTTGAACTCGCGAACTGCACGCACAGCAAGCAGGCTAGTTGCAGCCGACACGGCGCGCCCTGGGCGGTTGTGCGCGTACTCCCTGAGCAGGGCGTACGCGCACGGTGTTATGTGGTGGGGGTGAGGGCAGCCCGGTAGACCTCAGCCGTCGCCAGGGCAATCGCATCCCAGGTGTAGGCGCGGCGCAGCAGATCGGCAGCGTTCACGCGCAGACGCTCTGCAGCAACAGGATCGGCGAGCAACTCGGCGATGCGGTCGGCCAACTCGTGTTGGTTGCCGGGTTCGAACAGCAACCCGGCATCGGTGCCCTCGACGATCTCAGCCAACCCGCCGGTGCGGGCCACGATCGTCGGTGCGCCGGCAGCCATACCTTCGAGCGCGACGATCCCGAACGGTTCGTACAGCGAAGGGATGACGACGCAGGCCGCTTCCTCGAGCAAGGCCCGAAGTTCGTCGTCGGAGACGAACCCGGCGAGTTGCACGATGTCGCCCACCCCCTCCATGTCGATGTGTGTCTGTAGTTCAGGGAGGTAGCTGCCGCGTCCGGCAATCACGCAGCGAATACCGGGCACGCGGTGCCGGAGTTCGCCGATGGCGCGGGCCAGTACGTGGAAACCCTTCTCGTACTGGATGCGACCCCATGCCACCACGAGTGGGTTGCTGGTGTGGCTGACGTCGCGCTGGAGCGCGCTGCGCGTGTTCCAGCGTTCGGTGTCGACGCCGTTGGGTACGAGGTGGACCTTCTCGGAAGGCAGTTCGAAGTTGGCGACGACCTCGCGCACCATGAAGCGCGAGCAGGCGATGATCTCGCAGGCCTGATAGGTGAGCCACCATTCGATTGCGTTGATCGTCCCCGGCAGGCCTGGTGGCAGATGGCCCCCGTGGCGGCCGCGCTCGGTGGCGTGGATGGTGGCCACGAGTGGCACGCCCAACAACGTCTTCGCCGTGTCGCCAGCCCACGCCACCATCCAGTCGTGCGCGTGCACGACGTCGGGTCGCCAGTCGCCCAGCTGGGCGATGAGTTGCACGAGCTGGTGGTTGGCCGACGCCATGCGTGCCACCAGGTCGTCGTCGGGCAGCCACGGAAGCGCGATGTCGGCGCGCAGCACTCGAACGCCGTCCACGACCGAGTCCTCGGGTTCGCCCGGATGGTGCAGGCTGCACACCACCACCTCGTGGCCAGCACGGTGCATCGCTCGCGCGAGGCCGTCGACGTGGGCGGCAATACCTCCCACGACGAGTGGCGGGTACTCCCAGGAGAACATCACGACGCGCACGGCTGCGAACGTAGCAGTGACCACTCGCGAGAAGTGGAGGCGTGTGCCGTACCATCGGAGACGTGGTCCTTTCAGATCTCGACCTGCATCTCTTCAACGAGGGAACCCACCGACGGCTGTGGGAGTGTCTCGGGGCGCAGCCTCAGCCGACCGGTGGCGTGCGATTCGCTGTGTGGGCGCCCAACGCCTCGGCCGTGTTCGCGCAAGGTGATTGGAATGGTTGGGGTGTGGGCACGCCGCTGGAGCCGCAGGCCGATTCCGGTATCTGGGCTGCGGTCGTCGCCGACGCCGAGCCGGGTCATCGGTACAAGTACTCCGTCGCCGATGCGCAGGGCCACTACATGCTGAAGGCCGACCCGATGGCACAACAGACGGAGTGTCCGCCGTCGACCGCAAGTGTCGTGCCGTGGCCGGTTCCCTACGAGTGGGACGACGGCGACTGGATGGCGACCCGTACCCATGCGCCGGGATCGCCTCTGCGCATCTACGAGGTGCATCTCGGGTCGTGGCGGTGGGGGGTCGACGACTACGTGACGATGGGACATGCGCTCGCCGACCATGTGTCAGCGATGGGGTTCACTCACGTGGAGTTGATGCCGGTGGCCGAGCATCCGTTCGGCGGGTCGTGGGGCTATCAGGTCAGCGGGTACTACGCGCCGACGGCTCGCTACGGCACACCGCACGATCTGAAGGCGATGATCGACACGCTGCATCGGCGCGGCATCGGTGTCATCGTCGACTGGGTTCCGGCGCACTTTCCGAAGGACGACTGGAGTCTCGCCCGCTTCGACGGCACGGCGCTCTACGAACACTCCGACCCGCGTCAGGGTGAGCACCCCGACTGGGGCACGTACGTCTTCAACTACGGGCGCACCGAGGTGCGCAACTTTCTGGTCGCCAACGCGTTGTATTGGTTCCACGAGTTCCACATCGACGGACTGCGCGTCGACGCGGTCGCCAGCATGTTGTATCTCGACTACTCGCGCCCGGCCGGCGGCTGGGTCCCGAATCGCGACGGCGGTCGCGAGAACCTCGACGCCATCGCCTTCCTGCAGGAACTCAACTCCGTCGTGAAGGCTGAGGTCCCCACCGCGATGATGATTGCTGAGGAGAGCACTGCGTGGCCCAGGGTGACCCAACCCGTCGAGCACGGTGGGCTCGGGTTCACCCACAAGTGGAACATGGGGTGGATGAACGACACCCTTGCCTACATGCATCACGAACCGGTGCACCGTCAGTGGCACCACCGCGAGATGTCGTTCGGTCTGCTCTACGCATTCAGCGAGCGGTTCGTGTTGCCGCTCAGCCACGACGAAGTGGTGCATGGCAAGGGCAGCCTGTTGTCGAAGATGCCCGGCGACGACTGGCAGCGCTTCGCCAACCTGCGTGCGCTGTACGCCTGGATGTGGGCGCAGCCCGGTGCACCGCTGCTGTTCATGGGTGCCGAGATTGCACCGTTCACGGAGTGGAACGAGAGCCAGGGTCTGCCGTGGCACCTGCTCGAACATGCGCAGCACCATGGCGTGCTTGATTTGATCATCGAACTCAACCGCCTCAGTCGCGAGTGGCCGGCGCTGTACGAGCGCGACCACGAACCCACTGGCTTCCAGTGGCTTGACGCGGACGATGCGGCCAACTCGATGTTCGCGTTACTGCGCTGGGGCTACGCCGGCGGCAAGGCTGTCGCCTGTATCGCCAACTTCACGCCCGTGCCGCGTGCCGGCTACCGAGTCGGGTTGCCGTGGTCGGGTACCTGGGACGTGCTGCTCGACACCGACTCACCGCACTTCGGTGGCAGCGGGTTCGGTTTCCGGCTCGACGGGGGCCGCTATGAAGCCACCCCCGATGTGCCGTGGCAGGGTCAGAAGGCATCGATCGTGCTCGATGTGCCGCCGCTGTCCGTGATCTGGTTGGGGTCCACCCGACCGTGATCTCGCCCTGGCGCGATGAGCGCCTTCGTGCAGTCGCCGCTGCGTGCGTGACCCTCGGGTTCGCGATCGGGGTGTTTGCCATTTCCTTCGGTGTCAGTTCGGTGGCGGCAGGTGCCACCGTTGGCCAGACCTGTGCGCTCTCGCTGCTGGTGTTCACCGGAGCGTCGCAGGTGTCGGCCGTCAGCGTCATCGGTGCTGGTGGCACGGCCGCGTCAGCATTCGGTGGCGCAGCGCTGCTGGCTGCCCGCAACGGCGTGTACGGCCTGGCGATGGCGCCGCACTTGAAGGGCAGCCTGCCGACGCGCCTGATCGCCGCCCAGCTGACGATCGACGAGTCCACCGCCATGGCAGCAGCGCAGGAGGACGAGGCGCACCGCAGTGCAGCCTTCTGGATCACCGGTCTCAGCGTGTACCTGTTCTGGAACGTGGGCACGCTCATCGGGGCCCTGCTCGGCACCGCCATCGACCCGGCCACCTATGGCCTTGACGCCGCGTTCCCCGCTGCCTTCGTCGCGATCCTGTTCCCGTTGCTGCGTCAGAAGCGGCCGATGATGGCGGCCGCCATCGGTGGCGCGGTCTGCCTGGTGCTCATCCCGTTCACGCCCGTGGGCGTACCCATCCTGTGCGCCGCGTTGGCGATCCTCGTGGGGGCGCCGGAATGAGTTGGACATTCGTGCTGCTGTTGGCGGCCACCGCCTACGCGTTCAAGGTGCTCGGCCTGGTGTTGGTGGGTGATCGCACGTTGCCGCCGGTGATCGATCGTTGTCTCGCGCTGATCCCCGCCGCGCTCATCGCCGCGATCGTGATGTTGAACACCTTCGCCCACGGGCAGCACCTGCAGATCGATGCTCGCGCCGCTGGCGTCGGCGCTGCGGTCGTGGCCGCCTGGCGCAAGGCCCCGCTGATCGTGGTGATCGTGATCGGCGCCGCCGTCACCGCCCTGGTCCGCAAGCTCGCCTGACCAGCCGGTCCGGCCCGTCCCGCGAGGGTCAGCGACAGTCGACGGCCACGTGCAGTGCTGCACAGATCTCGGTCATTCGTGGCCCACTGAGCGAGCCGATGCGGTCGGTGAGCGCGGCGACCGACACGTTTTCCACCGAGTCGAGGTTGGCCACGCAGGAACGTGGCACAGGGTCGATGGAGGGTTCGAGCAGCACCTCGCTGGGCAACCCGCGGATGGTGGTGGTGCACGGCGCGATCAGCGTTCGGCGCAGACGCGGGATCGCCGTGTCGCGCGACAGCACGATGACGGGCCGGCGGCCGATGTTGGGCAGTTCACACCACCACACATCACCCCGCTGCGGCAGGCTGCTCATCGGGATGCAGCGACGGCGTGGTGGAACGAACCGAGGTCGCCCCACGCATCGGGTTCCTCGATTGGGTGCGTCTCATACGCCGTTCGGTACGCCGCATCGATCGCCGCGGCACGTTCGCGAGCGAGCAACGCGGTGAGCGCATCGTCGATGATCAGCGCATCGGTGGCGCCTGGGTGCAGGGCGCGAACCCGCATGAGCAGTTCGTGGTCGACGGTGGTGCTGATCCGTGTGCGAGCCATGGCATGACTATGCCACGGATATGCCACTTCGACAACCGGGAGAAGTGATGGAACCCGGGAGGGCGCCGGGCGTCGTTGGGGGTGATGATTCCCCCAAACGTGCGCCCGCTGCGAGGTCCGGCCGGCGAGGCCGACGCGACCCCTTTCACCCCCCAGGTCGGGCGCGATTCCTGTCGCTGCTGTCCGGCCCAGCTCCCACGGGTGTGATTCGTGCCAGCGTGTGGCACGAATCGCGCCCGTTGAAGGGCACCCGGCCGCCAGGCGCTGCGAGGGTCAGGCGGCTTCGACGAGGGTGCGCAGGCCGCGCAGGTTGCGGCGCCAGATGGCGGCCAACACAACCTTGCCGCCGATGAACGCTCCGATGGGTCCGCCCATCCACCACGGGAAGATGAGCGTCTCTTCCCACGTGAAGCGAGTGCGGCGATCGAGGTCGATCGGAGTCAGCGTGAAACGGCCTTCACCCTTCACCATGCCGGTGTGGCGCACGCCCATGGCGCTACCAGGCTCCCACTCGGTGAGCTCCATCCGGTCGACCAGCTTGAACGGACCGACCTTGGTGTCGCACAGGAACTCGGTGCCCACACCGCGGGTCTGCTTGGTAGTGAAGCGGATCGCGACCGCGTCGTGCATCCAGTCGACGTGACGTTCGACGGGTTCGACGACCTGCCACACGCGCTCGGTGGTCGCATCGATGTCGACGCTGACGCAGATGCGGGCCATGTTGGCGTCAGGCCCGGACGGACACGTGACGGAGCTGACCGGCTGCCTGCTCGGGCGGAACAATGTTGATCATCACGCCGGTGCCACGCTCGAACCCGGCGGTGGTGACCAGCTTCGGGAACAGGTGCACGTGCCAGTGGTACGCACCGTTGTAGTGGTGCGGCGCCGTGTGGAACACGAGGTTGTACGCGATGTCGCCGTGGATTTCGCGCAACGCAATGAGCGAGTCGCGGATGGCGATACCCATCGCGCGCAAAGTGTCGTCGCTGCTGTCGGTGAGGTGCAGGTCGTGGCTGCGCGGGATGAGCAGTAGCTCGAACGGCGCACCGGCCCAGAACGGGCTGATACAGACGGCATCGTCGGTGGCGAGAATGACGCGGGTTGCATCCACCAGTTCGGCCTCGACGGTGGCGCACAGGATGCAGCCGCCCTCGAAGCGGGTGAAGGCACGCTCTTCCTCGATCATTTCACCCGGAACGAACGGCAGGCCCAACAGCTGACCGTGCGGGTGCGACAGTGAGGCGCCGGCCTCGCGACCGTGGTTGATGATCACCTGTGTGTAGCGGACGTGGCTCTTGGCGGCGTGTTCCTGCAGACGATGCTTCAACATCAGCATGATGTCGCCGGCTTCGTCGTCGGTGGAGAGGTGCACACCACCCTCGTGGTCGGGGGTGTAGACGAACACCTCGTGGATACCACTGGCCTCGGCCTGCACGTGCACCGGGCCGAGGTGGTGCACAGCGAACGGTTCGTCGCCGTCGAACGCCGGATACAGGTTCGGGATGACCCGCATACGCCAGTGCCCGCCCTCGTCGACGGTCTCGAGTGCCGACGGCGTGGCTTCTTCGTGGCCCGGGCAGAAGGGACACGGGCGCCCGGGACCGGATTCGATCTGGGCCAGGCGCGGGGCGAAATCGGAGGGCCGTTCGGCCCGATCGGCAACGATCGTGACCCAGCGACCCGTCAGCGGATTCAAGCGAAGGTGACTCACAGTGGGGTCAGTCTACGACTTGCTCTCACAGTAGGGGCGGACGGGGGTCGATTTCACACGCCGTTCGCCAACGCTGATCAACGCGAATACACGCTGACGTGACGCTCGCTGTCCATGCCAAAGGGCGTTCGGTCGAACGACTCCCATCGTTCACGGAGCTGCAGCCCAGCAGCACCCGCCATCTCGTCCAGCTGCGCTGGGGTCGCCCAGCGGATACTCCACGGGCGCAAACGAACACCGCCGGACTCTGTGATGTCGACGTATTGCCCTTCGGCCTGTTGGCGCTCGGGGTCGGACGTACTGACGCTGAGCACCACCCGGTCGGCAGCGACCGACCGAACCGATACCCCGCTGCGAGCATCGTGCTGCGGGTCGGGAACGAAGGCCTCGATCACGAAGCAACCCTGCGGCCCAAGACGGGCGGCGGCGGCGGCGAAGCATTGCTGCTGGCGCGTTGCGCTCAGCAGGTTGAAGAACGTGTTGTAGGCGACGAACACCAGCCCGAATGGTCCGTCGGGCATGGCATCCACCATGTCACCCAGATGTGCCACCACATCACCGCTGCCGTCCTTGGCGGCCAACTGCTCGAGCATCGCCGCGCTGGTGTCCAAACCGTGCACTTCCAGCCCGGTGGCGGCCAGCGGGATCGCCAATCGACCGGTGCCCACCCCGAGTTCCAGCACCCGCGGGCCTGCAGCAAGGTCGCCGAGCGTGGTGGTGGTGGATTCGATGTCGCTGATGCCGTGGTACCACTCGTCGTAGACATCGGCGAAGGCATCGCCGTAGCTGGCGTCGTGGTACCCGCGCATCGCACCATCATGACTACTGCTGTCCGTCATGCCAACGTTCGGGGTCAACATCCGCGAGCCGTGGTGATGGGCCAGAATGCTGCTGTGAGCCAATGGGCGGGTATCGAGTCAGCCAACGAGGTGGTTTCGCCGCGTCCGGCATCGGCCAGCAGCCCGACACGCGCTGTTCCTCGGTTGCGGCGCAGTGAGCGAATGATCGTTGGAGCGATTGATGGCGGGGCTCACGTACTGCAGCGCCGTGGCCGCGACATTCTGCTCGGTTCGGCGGCGCTGATGCTGCCGATGGTGGCCATCTACGTCGCACTGTCGGTGCTCGCATTTCGGCAGTTCGACCGGTATGAACAACTCGTCGGTGATCGTGGCTACCTTGGCGTGGAGAAGGGTCTTGGCCTGATCGCGATCGGTGTCGAGTCGCTCACCGCCCATCTTGTCGGTGCGTACGCAGCGGCGTATCTGGTGCGTTATCAGATGGGCGGCGAGCCTCGTGTGCGCCAGGTGCTGGGCGCAGTACTGCGGCGCCTTCCGGTGCTGGCGGCCACGTGGTTGCTCGAGCGCGGCGTTCCATTGCTGCTGGTGGGGTTGATCTATCTGAACACGGGTAGCTCGGCGTTGACCGGTCTGGCGATCCTGTTCTCGCCGCTGTTGGTGCTGGTGGTGTCGTGGACGCTGTTCGTTGCGCCGGTCGTGATGTGTGAGGACGCCGGCATCGGTGCGTTCCGCCGGGCGCGCCGCCTGGCCGGTGCCAGGCTTGGTGCGGTGTACTCGTTCGTCTGGGCGAGCACGTTCATGTCGTTCGTGCTGTTCTCCGGCATCGCTGCGCTCCCCGCACTGGCACGGTCCACGAAGCTGATCACGTTCGGCTCGTACGGATGGCTCGCTCAAGGTGTTGCCGCGCAGATGGCGTTGCTCATCGTCGTGCCCTTCTCGGCCGTTGCCACCGCCCAGATGTATCTGCAGACGCGTGTTCATGCCGAGGGACTCGACATCGTGCTGGCGGCCGACCGGGCGTTCGGAGTGCGCACGTGATCCGCATCTCGACAGCGCCGCCGCCGACTGACCCGCTCGGCCCGGTTGGCCAGAACCCGGACACAGTGCGCGACGCAGCGTGCCGCATCGTCAGCCAGGACGCTGCAGCGTGCACTCCGGCGACAGTGCCGAAGCCGACGATCCCTACCCAGGGCACCGGCAACTTCGACGTCATCGGCACGCTGTTGTGGATCCTGCTCGCTGCGGCGGTCGTCGTGTTGGTGGTGTTCTTGGTGCGCTGGGGCGGCCAACGCACCGGCCGATGGAAACGCCGCGCCGAGCAAGAGGTCGACGCGGATCCGACGGATGACGTGATCGAGCCGCGGGTGGTCGCGATCGATTGGTCGAAGGAACCGGGGGAGTGGCGCTCCGAGGCCGACGAACATCGGCGAGCCGGCCGCTTCCGTGACGCAGTCCGCTGCCGTTACCGAGCGCTCGTGGGTGACCTCGCGCGCCGTGGACTGATCGATGAGGTTCCCGGGCGAACCACCGGTGAACATCGTGACCAAATGCGCGAGGTGCGGCCAGCGGTGTCACCTGAGTTCGACGAGGCGGCAGAGTTGTTCGATGGTGCGTGGTACGGCCGCGCACACGTTGATGCCGATGATGATGACCACTTCAAGGTGCTCGCGCGCGATGTGATGACCGCGGCGGAGCGGCGCAAGTGAGTACCCGGCAGGCCGGCACCGGGGCGCGGGGTAGTACCCGTGCCGGGATGACTGCGGTGCTGCTGCTGGCCGCCGCAGTGGCGATGATGCTGCTGGTGCGGGCGCGGCCGGCAACCCAGCCGTTCGACCCACGGAGCGATGCGGCCTCCGGCACGCGTGGACTGGTGATTCTTCTGCGCCACGAAGGCGCGTCGGTGGAAGTGGTGCATGATGCTCCGGCGCCTGGCAGCGATCGGCGCGTGCTCGTGTTGCAGGACCGGTTGAGCGCATCCCAGCACAGTGATCTGCTCGCGTTCGCCGCCGCCGGTGGCGTGGTGGTGATGGCCGATCCGGGCAGCGCGCTGCTGGGTCCGCAGATCACGACCGCCACCGTGGGCGATGGGACAATGCCGCCGATACGTGATCTCGCTGCTGAGACTGTCGTGCCGGTCGCGTCGTGCGATATTCCTGCGCTGCAGCACCTGCGCGGCCTGTTCGTGCTGCACGGCGTGTTGTTCGCTCGTTCGGGAACTCTGCGCCACTGCTTCGGGAGCGACGGCTCGTTGGTGATCGTTCACCCGCATGGCACCGGGGTCATCGTGCAGTTGGGTGACAACGCACTGTTCACCAATCAACTGCTGCGTTATGCCGACAACGGGGGACTCGCGACAGCGCTGCTGGCACCGGCGCCTGGTGCCAACGTGAGCATCTTCGTCGGTGACGGCCCGGCACCATCGTCGCCGACCGGCGAGAGTGGTGGGGGTGGGCAGAAGTTGGCCGACCTCGTGCGACCCGGTGTGTGGATGGCCTTCGCTCAGCTCGCCCTCGCGTTCGTGGTGTTCGCAATCGCGCGCGCCGTGCGGCCGGGTCGTCCGGTGCGCGAGCCCGAGCAGGTGCCGATCGCCGGCAGCGAACTGGTAGTGGCCACCGGTGTGCTGATGCAGCGCGCCCAACATGCTTCGCGGGCGGGGAGCCTGCTGCGTTTCCAGGCCCATCGCACCTTGTGTGAACGCCATCACCTTCCGGCCAGTACTCCGGTGTCCGTGCTCGATGCGGCGATCACCGCCGGCTCGCCGGTGTTGTCGGGCACCGTGACCGAGGTGCTCGAACGCGAGGTCCACGACGCCGCCGGGTTGTTGCGCCTCAGCAACGATCTCCACTTGATCCAGATTCGAACCGCCCCTGAAGGAGCTCATCCGTGAACGATCAGCAACGATCACCGCTCGACGCCGTGCTCGCCGTACGCAACGAGGTATCCAAGGTGGTGGTGGGGCAGGAGGGCACGCTCACCGGTGTCATCGCAGCCCTGCTGGTGAACGGCCACGTGTTGCTGGAGGGGGTGCCGGGCGTAGCCAAGACGCTGCTCGCCAAGAGCCTTGCTGCAGCGTTCGATATGCAGTTCACCCGACTGCAATTCACCCCCGATCTGATGCCGAGCGACGTCATCGGTCAGCAGCTCGTCACCCAGTCGTCGGGGAGCGGCCTGGTCTTCGAGTTCCGCGAAGGGCCGGTGTTCACGAACCTGTTGTTGGCCGACGAGATCAACCGCACGCCACCCAAAACGCAGGCGGCGTTGTTGGAGGCGATGGAGGAACGTCAGGTCACCTTCGACGGCCGCACGCTCGCGCTTCCCGATCCGTTCCTGGTGATCGCGACGCAGAACCCGATCGAGTACGAGGGCACGTATCCGCTCCCGGAGGCACAGCTCGACCGGTTCCTGTTCAAGCTGCTGGTTCGCTATCCCAGCGAGGCCGAGGAGTTGGTGATGGTGGGGCGGCACGATGCCGGCATGAACCCACACGACATCCGTGGCGCGGGTGTTCGAGCGGTGGCGTCGGCGGCCGACCTGGCTGCTGGCCGAGCGGAGATCCAACGCATCCGGGTCGAGCCGGCGGTGCAGCAGTACATCGTGTCGTTGTGCAGGGCGACGCGGGAGTCGCCGTCGCTCCAGTTGGGGGTGTCGCCGCGAGGCACGACGTGGTTGTTGCACGCGGCGAAAGCGTGGGCGTGGTTGAGCGGTCGCGACTTCGTGACGCCGGATGAGGTGAAGGCGGTCGCTAAACCGTGTCTACGTCACCGCGTGATCCTGAGGTCGGAACTCGAGTTGGATGGAACCACCGCTGACGTCGTCCTCGACGGCATCCTCGCCACCGTCCCGACTCCGCGCTGACCGCGTCTCCCCGGGTCCATCGGTGAATCTCCACGTGACGAAATCAAGGGTCGCCTACCCGGTGCCGACGGTGTGGTTCGCCGCGCTCGCTGCGCTGTCCGGGCTGGCGTTCTTCGCGTGGTCGGGGCGCAGCTGGGCTGCCCTCGTGGTGGTGGAGGTCGGGTTGCTGTGTGTGCTGCTCATCGACACGCTCGTATGTGTCGCTCCGCGTCGCATCGAAGTGCTGCGCGATGTGCCGCAAACGGTGACGATGGGGGAGCAGGTCACCTTGCACTGGCAGGTGGACAACGGTTCGCGGCGGCTCGCCAGGGTGACGGTCACCGATGCGCTGTGGCCCAGCCTTCAAGCCGACCGGCGGCGGGTGAGCGCGTCGCTGCACTCCGGTGGTCGATTGAAGGCGCAGACACATTTACGTCCGACCCGGCGCGGGATCTTTCCGCTTCAGGACGTCACCGTGCGAGTCGAGGGACCGCTGCGAATGGTGAGTCGTCAGGCGAGTCGGGGTGTGCCCGGTGTGCTGCAGGTCATGCCCGCCTACCCCAGCCGCGAGGAAGTGCAGCGGCGGATGCGGGTGCCGCGGGTGCTCGAGGTCGGGTCGCGCAGCATCCGCACGAGTGGTGGCGGCAAGGAGTTCGACCAACTGCGCGACTTCCGGCCCGATGACGAGTTTCGGCGGATCGACTGGGCTGCCACGGTGCGGCTGCAGCGGCCGATCGTCAAGCAGTACCGCACGGAGCGGAACCAGAACGTGGTGGTGCTGCTGGACAACGGTCGCGTGATGGCGGGCACGGTCGGCGGCGTGCCACGCGTGGAGCATGGAATGGACGCGGTGTTGGCGATGGTGCACGCGGCCACCCGGGTCGGCGACCGTGTGGGGATGGTGGCCTTCGACCGGCAGGTGCGCAGCGTCCTCGTGCCGGCTGCGGGCAAGGGGCAGCTCGGACGTGCTGCTGCGGCGATGTTCATGTTGGAACCCGACTACAGCGAGAGCGCCTACCGCGATGCGTTCAACTTCGCGGCTGCCAAGTTCCGTCGCCGGTCGTTGTACATCGTCATCACCGATCTGGTGGAAGCTGCGGTCGAGCAGGCGCTGCTCCCTGCGCTACCGATCCTCACCCGCCGCCACCTCGTGGTGATCGCCGCGGTACAGGATCCGGCGGTGCAGGCCTGGGCTGCCGGCGGCGCACACGAGTGGGCCGGCGACGCATTCCGCGAAGCAGCCGCGGTGAACCAGTTGCACCAACGCAGTCGAGCGGTCGCCCGCTTGCGGGCCGCGGGTGCGACGGTGATCGATGCCGCTCCGGGCCGGTTGGCGATGGAGTTGGTGGACGCCTACCTGGAGATCAAGGCCTCCGGCCGCCTCTGAATCCGGGGGGTCACAGGGGGGCGTCGGGGGTGTAGTCCGCGTCGCCGGAGCGTCGCAGGCGGACCACGTACACGATCGTCCAGCCCCAGAACAGGGCGAACGCGAAGACGCCGATCCCCACCCGCAGCCACGTCGGCCATGGGCGGCCGGTGACGAACCCTTCCACGGTGGCGGCCAGCAGGAATGCCACGACCAACCCGACCAGCACGCTGCCGGCGCGGCGAGCTTCCTCGGTGATCGCGTGAATGCGCAGGCGGTCACCGGGGTCGATGACGGCCCAGCCGATCCGGAGACCTGCCGCTCCTGCGACGACGACGGCGGAGAGTTCGAGCATGCCGTGCGGCAGGATCAACCCCCAGAACTTGTCGGCCTGCCCCGCATGGGTGAACAGGCCGCCGGCCATGCCGCCGTTGGCCCCGTTCCAGGCGAGCAGCGCCGCGGTCACCACGCACACCAGGATTCCCGCAGCGAAGGCCATGAACCCGACGCGCACGTTGTTGAGGAACACTTCGGTGGCGAAGTTCTGTGAGGGGCGGTTGGAGTAGTAGGACTCGAAATCCTGGTTGATGTACTGCTGCGACGCGGCGGCTGGCATCGCGACATCAAAGGCCTTGGGCGACACGGCCAACCAGATCTGGAACACGGCCCACGGCAGAAACGTCAGCAGTGCTGCGACGGCGATGTAGCGCCGCAGTGAATGGATCGCGGCGGGGAACGTGATCGTCGCGAACTGCACGATGCTGCGCTTCACCTCGGTGTCGCGTTGGCCGTACAGCACGCCGTGCGCGTCGGCGACGAGCAGAGTGAGCCTGCTGACCAACGCCGTGTCGGTGGCGTACTCGACTCGTGCGTGGGCAAGGTGGGCGCCGCACCGTTGGTACAGGTGCACCATTTCGTCGAGATCGTCGGGCGACATGCGGCGGATGTGGCGCGCCTGTTCGGTCAGTTGCTGCAGTCGCCACCACGCGCCCTGATGTGCTGCCACGAACGCGTCGATGTCCACCGGTCGCCTAGGGTACTCGCCGATGGACGGCCCCACGGCTCGCCCGATGGAGAGCGGCATCGTCACCCCCGAGGCGGTGGTCCTCGACCTCGAGACCGCAGGCGTTGCGTCGCGAGCGTTCGCCGGGCTGCTCGACCTCCTGGTGCAGTTCGGCATCCTGATCGTCGCCGGCATCGTGCTCCGCGTCACCGGCGTTGCCACCTCGTCGTCGGACTTGGCCGCGGCGATCCTCGTGGCAGTTGTGCTGATGGGGTATCCCCTCGTTTCCGAGACCTTGATGCGTGGTCGCACGATCGGCAAGCGGGCGCTCGGGCTGCGGGCCGTGACCCTCGAAGGTGCGCCGATCCGTTTCCGCCACGCGGCGCTGCGGATGATGGGCGGCCTCGTCGATCGCTACCTGCCGCCTCTCGGGGTGACCGGAGTGCTGTTCGTGTTGGGCACTTCTCGCCACCAGCGTGTCGGCGACCTTCTTGCCGGGACGGTGGTGATCCGCGATCCGGTCCGTACTGCATTGCCGACCGCAATGTGGTTCCCGGTGCCGCCAGGTATGGAGGCGTTTGCCGCTGGTATCGACCCGACCGCGATGACCGACGCGCAGTACACCGTGATCCGCTCGTTCCTGATGCACAACCGCGACCTCACCCCCGATGCCCGCTATGCGCTGGCCGAGGACCTCGCTCTGCGCGCTGCTGCAGCGCTGCGCCACGACGGTGCAGCACAGGTGCACCCGGAGTCGTATTTGCTGTGCGTGATCAGTCGTTATCAGCGGGCCAATTTCGTGGTCATGCGTCGTTGATCAGCGATCCGGGCAAGCCGTTCGTAGCCTGTGGCGTATGCCCGGCCACACCTACCTCGATCATGCGGCGACCACGCCGATGCGTCCCGAGGCAGTCGCGGCCATGCTGCCGTACCTGAGCGAACAGTTTGCCAACCCATCCGGTTCGCATCGCTTCGCCCGTGAGGCGCGCAAGGTGGTCGACGACGCTCGCGAGGTGATAGCGAACGTGCTGGGGTGTGCTCCGGGCGAGGTCGTGTTCACCGGCAGCGGCACGGAGGCCGACAACACTGCAGTCCGGGGCACGCTGGCTCGCCGCCCAGGCACTGTCGCCGTCTGCCCGGCAGCCGAACACCACGCAGTTCTCGAGTGTGTGCACCTCACGCATGGTGTGGTGGTGGCGACCACCACCACTGGTGCCGTCGACCTCGCGGCATTGGTGCCAGCGTTGGACGAAGCCGGCGAAACAGTGGGTGTGGTCAGCGTGATGACCGTCAACAACGAGGTTGGCACAGTGAACGACATCGCTGCTGTCGCAGCAACGGTGCGAGCACGTGCCCCGCACGCTGTGCTGCACACGGATGCGGTGCAGGCGGCATCGTGGCTCGACCTGCGTGCCATCACGCCGCATGTCGATCTGCTCGCGCTGTCGGCACACAAATTCGGTGGGCCCAAGGGCGTTGGGGTGTTGGTCGTGCGCGACGGTGTGCGGTTCGAACCGCTGTTGGTGGGCGGCGGGCAGGAGCGTGAGCGTCGCAGCGGCACGCACAATGTCGCCGGCATCGTGGCGATGGCCGAGGCACTTCGTCTCACTGACATCGAACGCGCCGGGCAACTTCCGCGCATCGGCGCGCTGCGCGACGCACTGGTCGATGGCATCGTCGCCGCGTTGCCCGATGTGCGCGAGACCGTGCCCCGTGCTGCGAAGGTCGCCGGCTCGGCGCACCTGTGCATCGAGGGGATCGAGAACGAAGCGCTGTTGTTCCTGCTCGATGAAGCGGCGGTGTGCGCGAGCGCGGCATCGGCGTGTGCCGCAGGTGCGATGGAACCATCGCACGTGCTCGCGGCAATGGGTGTGCCTCGCTCACTTGCTGGCGGAGCGCTGCGCCTGACGCTCGGCTTCACCAGCACCGAGGCCGACGTTGCCCGGGGCATCGACGTAGTCGTGCAGTCCGTACGTCGACTACGGCGGGCATCGTGATGGGGAGGGCATCGTGAAGGTGCTCGTCGCACTCAGTGGCGGCGTCGACTCGTCGGTGGCGGCAGCGGAATTGTTGCGCGACGGTCACGAGGTGGTGGGTATCACCATGCGGTTGTGGGGCGGCGACAGCGATACCGGGTGCTGCTCGATCGCTGATGTCGACGACGCTCGACGCGTGGCGCAGCAGCTGGGGATCGATCATCTGGTGTTCAACTTCACCGAAGACTTCGACACGCATGTCGTCAAGCCGTACGTCGCTGCTCATCGCGACGGCCTGACGCCGAATCCGTGCATCGAGTGCAACCGGCACCTGAAGTTTCATCGGCTCAGCGAGCGCGCCGACCTGCTGGGCTTCGACGCCGTGGCGACCGGGCACCATGCCCGCCTCGTACACCATGATGGGGTGTACTACGTCGCCCGTGGAGAGGATGCCGCCAAGGATCAGAGCTATGTCGTACACATGCTGCCGCAGCGCGAATTGGCCCGTACGTTGTTCCCGATCGGTGGAATGACCAAGGCCGAGGTGCGCGAGCGGGCCACCGCGCTCGGTCTGCGCACGGCAGCGAAACCCGATAGCCAGGATGTGTGTTTCATCACCCGCGACGGCGGGCGCGAGACGTTCCTCGGTGCTCGCATCCCTTTCCGTCGAGCGCTGGTGGTCGATGCCGCCGACGGCGCCGCGTTGGGTGAGGTCGACTCGTTGGAGATGGTGACACTCGGCCAGCGCCGGGGTATTGGCCTGCCTGGCGGCGGACCGAAGCGTTATGTCGTCGACATCGACCACGCCAACGCGATCGTGACGGTGGGTGATGAGTCGCTGCTCGATGTGACGTCGATGAGCGTGAATCAGGTCGTGTGGGCCCACGAACCAGTGGATGGGGCCGTGTTGGTGCAGTGCAGTGCTCACGGCGCCACCTCGGCTGCAACGCTGGAGGTGTCCACGAACGCTGTGACGGTGCGCTGGGCACAGCCCCAACGGCGGGTGTCCCCGGGACAGACTGTGGTGTTCTACGAAGCCACCGACACGTTCGTGCTCGGTGGCGGCATCGCTGGCTGAGCGGGTCAGCCCACCGGAAGCTTGACGTCGGCGATGGCCCGTAATGCTCGACCGGGGCGCGTAGGGGCGAGGAGGAACGACTGCATGTGCATCGCCTTGCCCTTGGGCTGAGCGGGTGCAGCGGCGAGGACTCCCGTCACCATCTCGTTCACAGTGACCTCCAACGCGTGACCACTGCTGGGCCCGGTGAGGTCGGCAGCCGCGGTGTCGGCGAGCGCCAGTCGACACATGCGCACGTTGGGGGACTGCACCATCAACGTTTCGCCGAGCACCACATCGTCGTGCACCACGACACCCGCCGGCACGATGACCAGCCAACGGCGTGAGAAGCGGTGGAGGCGACCGAACACGGCCAGCGTGAGCAGCACGGCGAGGGCGGCCACGATCGTGCCAGTGATCCATTGACGGGCGCTGAGGAGAACGACAGCGGTGAGTGTGAACGCACACCACACGAGCCAGGAGATGATGATCGGCGGCAGGAGAGCGGCTGGCACTTTGAGGAGTAGCCGACGCTCGTCGCCGTAGGCCGACCCTTGCACCATCGCTTCTCCGGTCTCTGCCCCCAGGGCGATGGCGGAGGCGAGCATGGTGACGCCGAGCGCAGCCACTGCCCACGGCCCGCCATCGAGCGCGAGTGTGATCGCTGCCGCGGGAACAGCGCTGGGAAGCACGATGCGTACCACGGTGAGCGACAGCGCGCTGGGTACGACCACAGACAGCATCGTCGCCCCGATCAGGACGGCAAGCGCCGATGTGGCAACGAACATGACCGTCGAGGATCGATGCTCGCCGACAGCGGAAATGGCCCCGCTCATCACGATGGCGAGCGCGACGATGCTGATACGCAACGTCCACAGCGAGGCTCGGGGCGTGAGGGTGAGGTTCACGGGCACTGCACCAGATTTGTCGAACGAGGGGTCACCAAGCCAACGTATCTGGCAGGCACGAGTCGGAAGCATCCGTGTCGGCACGCTTCGTACCCGTGCCGGTTGCCGTGGAACGATGGCTCATGCACATGGCTGGTCGGCGAAACCAGCGAATGAACGTCACCGCAAGCGCGAAGGGAGGCACTTGATGGTCACCACACTTCTACCGAGCAGTATCTCGAACGGCATCTCCACTGGTATCGGTGGCCTGCCACACCGCGACGCCGACGAGGCCGCCGAGTTCGCGCTCCAGCACATGGGAATGCCATCGGTTCCTTCCCTGCCGCGTCGTTCACCCGCCGAGGGTGCCATCGCACAGGCGTTGGTGGGCCTGGAGGGAATCACCGTTGGCCAGTACGGGAGCATTGCGGTCGATCCGCGCAAGATCGACGCGTTGGCGCCGGTCGTCACCGACCTGTCGCACGATGCCTTCACGGGCCTGCGGACGTTCCTCGCCCATGCCAGCGTCGCCCGCGCCGAGTCGAGATTCTCCGGTCCGGTGAAGTGGCAGTTCGTTGGCCCGGTGACGCTTGGTATGGCGTTGGTGCGTGCTGGCGTTCCGATGAGTGAAGCGTTCGAGACCGCTGTGCGCAGTGTGCGCGACCGGCTGCAGCACCTGATGGACGCAGTGGCGCTGGTATTGCCGGACAGTCCTCAGGTGGTGTTCATCGAGGAACCGGCGATGGCGCAGTTGATGCAGCCCGGATTCCCGCTCGCTCCCGACACCGCCATCGACCTTGTGTCGGGGGCGCTCGCCGCGGTTGAGACCTCGGCCGTGTCGGGTCTCCACGTCTGCGGGATGGCCGATATTCCGTCGCAACTTGCTGCTGGTCCGGCGATCCTGTCGTTGCCCGTGCGGCCGGAGGTCGCCGAGTCGGCCGGGTACCTCGTGCGCTTCTTGGAGAATGGCGGCATCATCGCCTGGGGTGTGGTGCCGACTTCTGGCCCGATCACCACCTCGGCTGAACGCCCCTGGCGTCACCTCTCCGCATTGTGGTGTGAACTGGTGCAGCGCGGCGCCGACCCGTCGATGTTGCGCCGTCAGGCGATCATCACGCCCGAGTGCGGTCTGGCCTCGCACACGCCAGCGGTGGCCAACCGTGTTTACGCAATCGCCGACGAGGTCGGACGTCGCGTACGCGACCAAGCAATCGCCTCGCGCTGGGTGCTCGGGGCCTGACCTCAGGTGATCTACGCTCCGAGGTCATGACGGACTTCGGAACGGAATCCCACCTTCCGCCGCCGCCGCCCACGTTCGCCGCTCCGCCGCCGCCGCCAGCGCAGTTCGGGGTTCCGCCGCAAGGGTATTCGCCCTACACCGTGGCGCCGCCGCAGAAACCGCCGCGCCCCGCAGTGCCAGTTGGTTCGTGGTTGCTGATCATCGGCGGGGCGGTGTCCATCGCCGCCTGTTTCCTCACGTGGTACACGATTATGGGCCAAGATGTGAATGGGTTCGACGACACGTTCGACCCGCAGAAGATGCAGGTCACCACGAACACAGGTGGTGTGTTTGTGTTCTTCGGCGTCCTTGCCCTCGGGTTCGGCATCGCGCAGCTGGCAGCGCGGCGGGTGTTGGCAGTCGCGATCCTCTCCGTGGTGTTCGGTGCGATTCACATGTTGGCGACACTCGGTGAGTTCTCGAGCAGCTCTGATCTCAAGGATTTCGCCGACTCGACGGTGGGTTCGTTCTCCTGGGGTCCGGGGCTCCCCGTGTTGATCGCCGGTTCGCTGCTGGTGCTCGCCGGCGGGATCGTCACGCTCTCTCGCCGTCGGCGGTGGCCGGCACATGGCTGACGCCCCGCCGCGCCCGCGCCGACCGCTGAACGGCTGGGCGGTCGCTGCCGCCGTCGGCGCGGTCGCGTCCTTGCTCGGCGCGTATCTGCCGTTGGTGAAGGTGGATGGCCGCTCGCTGTCGGGCTCCACGGTCGGTGTCGGCAACGCGGTGGCGTGGTCGGTCAGCGACCGCAACACGATCACGTTGCTGCTGGAACGGCGCGACCTGGCGGTGATTCTGATGCTGTGGGTGTTGCTGCTGGCGGTGATGTGTGCGATCGGTCGCTGGACGCGCTGGGTCGCCGGGTTGGGCCTTCTGCTCACCGTCGCGGTGTTCCACCTGCTGTTGTCGATGGTGCAGCGTGCAGAGGCCTTTGGTGTGCCGACATCGCTCGACGTCTCGTACTCGGCGGGAGCGATGTTGTGCCTCGCTGGGCCGTTGTTGATGCTGGCAGGTTTCGTGGCGGTGCTCGCTCGGCGACACTGAAGTCATGACGCCCGCCCAGCGCATTCTCGAACTCAGAACGCAGATCGCGCATCACAACCAGCGCTACTACGCGTTCGACGCGCCCGAGGTCAGCGATGCCGACTACGACCTGTTGGTGCGTGAACTGGCAGCGCTGGAGGCCGAGCACCCCGAGTTCGCGGCGGCCGATTCGCCCACACAACAGGTCGGTGCCGGAGCGCTGTCCACATCGTTCGACGAGGTCGTGCACCGGGTGCCGATGACCAGCCTGGACAACGCGATGGACGTCGCTGAACTCGAAGCATGGGGTGAGCGGGTCACCAAGGGTCTTGCTGGTGCGACGGCGCGGTTCGTATGCGAGCTGAAGATCGACGGTCTGGCGATGAGCCTGCGCTATGTGCGTGGGCGATTCGTGCAGGCCGCCACACGTGGCGATGGTCGTGTGGGCGAGGACGTCACGCCCAACGTTGCCACCATCGCTGCGGTCCCCAAGGCGCTGCCCGGAGGGGCGCCTGAGGTCATCGAAGTGCGCGGCGAGGTCTATCTCCCGCTGGAGGCGTTCGAGCGGTTGAAGGCTGCTAAGGAAGCCGAGAACGTGGAGCGCGTGGCGGCCGGTCGCAAACCTGATCCCGTGCCGGCGAACCCGCGCAACGCCGGTGCCGGGAGTCTGCGGCAGAAGGATTCGTCCGTGACTGCCGGACGCGGCCTGGCGTTCTGGAGCTACCAACTCGGCGAGGTCGTCGGCGGTCCCGACTTCACCGACCATTCGCAGTCACTCGAGTACCTGCGCACGTTGGGGTTCCCGGTGAACCCGGAGATCCGCTCTGTGGGCACCCTGGCAGACGTGATCCAGTTCTGCCAGCACTGGCAACAACAGCGTCATACGTTGCCGTACGAGATCGACGGTGCTGTCGTCAAAGTGGATTCGCTGGCGCAGCGCGAAGTGCTGGGTTTCACATCGCGAGCGCCGCGATGGGCAATCGCCTTCAAGTTCCCCCCAGAGGAGCGCACCACCATCTTGCGCGATATCCAGGTGTCGGTCGGTCGTACCGGACGCACGACACCGTTCGCCGTGCTCGAGCCAGTGTTCGTCGGTGGTTCGACGGTGGCGATGGCCACGCTGCACAACCAGGATCAGGTGGCCGCCAAGGACGTTCGGCCTGGTGACACCGTGGTGGTCCGCAAGGCCGGTGATGTGATTCCCGAGGTGGTTGGGCCGGTGCTGTCGTTGCGTCCTGCGGATTGTCAGCCGTGGCAGTTTCCCACGATGTGTCCCTGCCCGCTGCAGACCGAACTCGTGCGACCGGAGGGCGAGGCCGACACCCGCTGTGTCGAGCCGTCGTGCCCGTTCCAGCGCGATCAGCGCATCATCTATTTCTCCGGTCGGGGGGCGATGGACATCGAGGGGCTCGGCGAGAACACGGTGTTCCAGCTCAGCGACGCGGGTCTGCTCGCCGATGCCGGCGATGTCTATTCCCTCACCCGCGATCAGTTGCTGTTGCTCGACAAGTGGGGCGAGACAAAGGCCGACAACCTGCTGGCAGCGATCGAGGGCTCGAAACAACGTCCCCTCCCGAAAGTGCTCACGGCACTGGGTTGCAAGGGCCTGGGACCATCGGCGAGCGAGGGGCTGGCACGCGCGTTCGGCACGCTCGACGCAATCATGCAGGCCTCGGAGGCCGACCTCGCCACCACTGATGGTGTCGGCCCCACCATTGCCGCCAGCATCGTTCGTTGGTTCGCGGTTCCGGCGAACCGTGAGTTCGTCGAGAAGCTGCGCGCTGCCGGCGTGGAGTTCGGTCGGGTGGAGGTCAGCCGTCTCGCCCAGAACTTGGCGGGCAAGGCAGTCGTGGTGACCGGGTCGCTCCTGGGCTATTCGCGAGAACAGGCCGAGGCGGCGATCAAGGATCGCGGCGGAAAGAGCCCGGGCAGCGTCAGTGCGAAAACGTTCGCCGTCGTGGTGGGCGCCGAGCCGGGGGCCAGCAAACTCACCAAGGCCGAGGCGCTCGGTCTCCCGATCCTCGACCTCGCCGGGTTCGAGCACCTACTGTCGACCGGCGAACTCCCGCCCGCGAGCTAGAAGACGCTGAAGCTCCAAGTAAACGAACGCGCTTTGCCGCGTCCCTCGGTGAGCTTCCAGTACAGCACCTCGACGACATGCTCGCCCTGGGTGAACTCGGGGATGCTGGAACCCTCCGAAGGGTCGAACGTGAGCGTCGCGTTCCCCGGTTCGTAGAACGTTGTCGGCGGCAACTCGATCTGCTGGCCCGGCTTGACGGTCTTGCGCAGTTCGTCGAGGTTCACGGTTTCCAGTTCCAGACCGTCGATGACGAGCACGCCGGTGTATCCGGCCTGCAGATCGACCACGACTTGCGTCTGGGAGAGAATCTGGTTGGCGCTGCGGACGGGGTCGATCGTCTCGATCGCCGGGGGTAGCTTCGCCCCTTCGTTGCCGGTGATGGCTGCATCGAGGGCCATGAACATGCCCACTACGCAGACGGCGATGATGGCGCTGACGATGAGCAACGAAGTCTGGGGTCGTCGGACACGGAACGGCACGTCGCCCATTCTCGCCTGCCGCCCGGGATTTCGCACCGCGCGATGTGCTCCGGCGACATCGGGGCTAGGTTCAGGGGTCGCCATGGTGCAGAACAACCCACAATCCTCGGGGCGAATCGTCGCCGGACGTTACCGATTGGGCCCGCGCCTCGGCAGCGGAGTCGATGTGGCTGCCTTCGAGGCCTTCGACGAGCAGCTGCAGAAGGTCGTGGTGCTGAAAGTGGTGCACCCCGATCTCGGCGATGCGCCACAGGTGCGCCGCGAGTTTCGCGCCACGATGGCGATCGCGGCCGGTATCGATCACCCCAACGTTGCCACCATCATCGACTACGGCACGGATCAGTGGGGTCCGCGTGAGGTGCTGTTCGTGGTCAGCGAACGCTTCGCTGGCGGCACGTTGCGCGACATCCTCGATCGCGGCCGACTCCTCGCTCCGTCGCAGGCATTGATGGTCGGCCTCGACGCCTGCAAGGGGCTCGATGCAGTTCATCGATCCGGTCTCGTGCACGCCGACGTCCGGCCGTCCACGCTGGTGTTCGGCGAGGATCGCCGCGTGCGACTGCTCGATGTCGGCCTCGCCCAGTTGCTGGCCTCAGCGGGTGTCGGCACTAATGCGCACGACAACGATCGAGTTCGTTACGCGTCGCCTGAACGAGCCGCCGACCTGCCGGTTGAGGCGAAGAGCGACGTCTACTCGTTGTGTCTCACCCTGATCGAGTCGCTGTCGGGCAGCGTGCCGTTCGAATCGGACTCGGCGGTTGCCACGCTGGCCAACCGAGTCGACAAGTTGATGCCAGTATCCGCCGATCTCGGACCGCTTGCTGCCGTGCTCGAACGTGCCGGACGTCCGCTCGCCGCCGATCGCTACACCGCCGCCGAGTTCGGCCGTGCACTCGTGCAGGCGGCCGAAAAGTTGCCGCGCCCGGCTCCGCTGCCGATCATCGGCAACGCCTCGTTCGTCGCCGACCCGGTTGACACCGCCGCCGCCGATGCCCGGACCCGTGTCGGTGAGTCAAGTATCGCTGTGCCGGATGCCATCCTGCCGGACATCTCTGCAGCCCTGTTGTTGACCGAGGCGTCACCCGTGCTGCCGTCCTCGTTCGAGGAACGGTCGGCGAGCCGAGCGCTCCGTGCCGACGAATTCGGGGTTGATGGCGAGTCGGGCGTTGTGCAGGTGGATGATCGAGACCTCGACGAGTACCCCGAGCCGCCGTCAGGCCGCATGCGCAAGTGGATCGTCGTCGCGCTCGTCGTGCTTGCCGCTGCCGGTGGTGCGCTGGCCTGGTACCTCTCGCGCCCAGACCACGTGACGGTGCCCGTCCTCGCAGGTGTCGAGCAGGGGATCGCGCTCAACCAGGTGGCTGGCGACTTCAGCGCGGTCGCCGAGACCGAGCCGAGCGAGGACGTTCCGTCCGGCATGGTGATCCGCACCGATCCTGGTGCGGGTGCCTCGGTGGAGAAGGGCAGCGCGCTCACGTTGTTCGTCAGCAGCGGTCCGGCGCCGCGGGTGTTGTCCGAACTCGCTGGGCTCACACTCGCTCAGGCGCAGGAGAAGCTTGATTCCATCGCGCTCGTCTTGCAGGAAGGCGAACCGGTCTTCGACGAGACCGTGGAGTCTGGCAAGGTCGTGTCGTGGACCGTGCCCGACTCGCCCACGCTCACGGCTGGTGGCACCGTCCCCAAGGGCACCACAGTGTTGGTCGTGTTGTCGAAGGGTCCCAGCCCGTTGGTGGTGCCAGACGTGAGCGGTCAGAGCTTCGCCGCCGCCAAGGCCTCGCTGGAGGCCATGGGGTTCGTGGTGACGCAAGCAGAGGATGTGTTCAGCCCTGCTGTGGCAGCTGGGCTGGTCGCAGTGCAGACGCCCCTGAGCGGGACCGAACTGCAGAAGGGCGAAACCATCACGCTTGGCCTGTCGAAAGGTCCTGAGTTGGTGGCGCTGCCCAGCGCAGCGGGCCTCGACTACAACGGCATCGTTACTGCGTTGCAGACCCTCGGCTTCGGCCTCGGCCAGGTGAACGGCAGCACAAAGGCGGCATTCGTCGGCTACCACGTGAACGCCGTGGCGGTCCCCGCCGGGACGCTCGTGCCGAAGGGCACTGTGGTCGAGTTGTTCTTCAACGCGAAGTAGTCGGGCTGTCGGCATCCCTGCTCGGTGGACTTCACCGCTCGCGAGCGCCCTCGGTAACGTTCGTGCACCACGGCGATACAAGGAGGCTCACGTCATGGGTGCACTCGACGGTCGCGCTGCAATCATCACCGGAGCGGGACGAGGGATCGGTCGGATCACGGCGAACGTCTCGCCGCTCGCGCGACCGTGAACAAGCGGCCCTCCCGGCACGACAACGTTCGCGCTGGCACCGACCCGTCGGTGCCGCTCGACGCTGCGGGTGTCGACGAGTTTGGCGTGATCCCGTGGCCGATCCTGTTGCGCCGCAGGCTCGCCCAGAAGGTCGGCATCGACCGTCGCTGGGCGGTGCTGTGGGTCGTGCTGAGCGGGCTGTTCACGACCAGCTTCACCTTCACGCTGTTGGTGGTGTCCCTCGACAAGATCGCCGGTGAGGTGCACACCAGTACCACGGTGCTGACGTGGGCGATCACCGGCCCGATGCTCGCGTTCGGTGTGGTGGGGCCCGCGTTCGGCAAGTCGGGCGACCTCTGGGGTCATAAGCGCATCTTCGTCGGTGGACTGTTGCTCGCCGGTGTGTTCACCATCGGGTCGGCAGTCGCGTGGAACGCCGGCAGCCTGATTGCGTTTCGCATCCTGTCGGCCACGGCGGGTTCGGCGTGCGGCCCGTCGGCGATGGCGTACATCAACCGGATGTTCAACGCCGGTGAGCGGGTGAAGCCGCTCAGCTATTGGAGTTTCGTCACGGCCGGATCGCCGGTGATCGGTGTCGTTCTCGGCGGCCCACTCGTGGATGCTGTCGGCTGGCGAGTGATCTTCTGGATCCAGGCACCGATGTGTTTTGCCGGTTTCGTGGTGGCCCTGTGGTTGCTGCCCGGTACCGACCGGATTCGGGGCGTGAAGTTCGATGTGTGGGGCTCGGTCACGCTCGGGGCCGGAGCGGCTCTACTACTGGCGGGGATCAGTCAGGGGCGTACGTGGGGTTGGGCCAGCCCGGCCACGGTGGGGTGCTTTGTCGTCTCCGTCGCGATGCTGCTGTTGTTCGTGGCCATCGAGCGCCGAGCGGTGGCGCCGTTAGTGGTGTTGTCGTGGTTCGGCACCCGCAACTTCGCGTTCCCCGTCTGGAGCCAACTGTTCACCAACTTCGCCTACATGGGCGGGCTGTTCCTCATCCCGCAGGTGCTTGGCAAACGAGGTCTCGGCCTGTCCGGGGCTACGATCGGCAACCTCGTCATCTCTCGCCCGTTGGCCTTCTCGTTGATCGCGCCAGTGGCAGCGCTGGTGACGTTGCGAGTGGGCGAGCGAACTTCTGGCGTCACCGGTGCCATCTGCGTCATCGCGTCGATGCTCATGTGGTCGACCGTGGGCCAGGGCACCGGGTACCCGTACATCATTGCTGCGACTGCGCTGTCGGGTATCGGCCTCGGCATCGCCTCGCCGGCGCTCACCTCGCTGATGGCTGGTTCGGTGGCGAACAGCGACCTCGGCGTGGCCGGCGCGATGCAGCAGTTGATGGCTCAGTTGGGTGCGGTACTCGGTTCGGCCGTGCTGGCGACCGCCAGTGTCACCGCTCAGGCCGACGATATGGGCTCGTTCCACACGGCGTTCCTCATAGCGGCAGTCGTTGCCGCAGCCGGTTGCGCCTGCTCGTGGTTCGTGCGCAGCACCCCGCGCAGTTGACGTCGGTCTAGGCGGTGATGTCGCTGATCTCGTGCGAGATCGTCTTGGCGATCTCGTCATCGGGCATCTGTGTCTGCAGGGCCATCAACTTCATCATGTCGCCCTGCACCTTGATACGGCCGCTCATGAACGCTTGCATCGCCCCCGCCTGGTCCTGCTCGACGAAGATCTTGCGCGCAGTGCCGTAGTCGGTGGTGATCGTGAGGTCGGGGCTCTCTAACGTTCCGAGCTCGAGGAAGATCGTGCCCGAGGATGTGTCGAGAGCAATCTGCAACGGCGCGCTCCCGAACGGTGTGTCGGTGACGACCCCGTTGAGTCGGATGCTGGTGGTGACCCTCGCCGCCTCATCCGCGTACTTCTGCCGGATTTCCTTGGCGGCGGCGATCCATTCAGGCGACAGGAATGAGAACGACATGGGGTCGAACTTACCGCCCGCAGCGGCGGGCGAAGGGGTCGTGGGGCGCGACTCTGGGAGGTGTGACCTGTGCCCTGGGGTGAACAGAACGTTCAGCGGAGTTCAGATCGAGGCCGCGCGGCGATAACGATGTGCGCATGTCACGTATCCTGGTCACGGAAGAGATCGCCGAAGGGGGCCTTGATCGGCTCCGCGCCGCCGGCCACGAAGTGGTCGTTGAGCTTGATCTGTCCAGGTTGCTCGACGTGGTGAAGGGTGCCCATGCACTCATCATCCGCTCGGCCACCCAGGTGACCGCTGAGGTACTCGAGGCGGGCAGCGAGCTGGTGGTGGTGGGTCGCGCCGGTATCGGCCTCGACAACGTCGATGTCCCCGAGGCCACCCGCCGTGGCGTGATGGTGGTGAACGCACCGCAGTCCAACATCATCTCTGCCGCAGAGCACACGATGGCGCTGCTGTTGGCCCAGGCGCGCAATGTGCCGCAGGCGCACGCGGCGCTGGTGGCCGGTCGCTGGGAGCGCAGCCGCTGGGAAGGTGTCGAACTGGCCGACAAGACCCTCGCCGTGATCGGTCTCGGCCGCATCGGGAAGCTGGTCGCCGACCGCGCCAAGGCGTTCCAGATGCGTATCGTCGCGTACGACCCGTTCGTGTCGGCCGAACGTGCTCGGCAGATGGGTGTCGAGCTGGTGGGCCTGGAACAGGCCGTGGCCGAGGCCGACTTCCTTACCATCCACCTGCCCAAGACGAAGGAGACCACCGGTCTCATCAACCGCGATCTGTTGCTGAAGGCCAAGCCCTCGCTCCGCGTCATCAACGTGGCTCGTGGCGGCATCGTGCACGAGCAGGATCTTGCCGATTGCGTACGGGAAGGCATCATTGCCGGAGCTGCCCTCGACGTGTTCGTCACGGAGCCCACCACGTCGTCGCCCTTGTTCGAACTGGACAGCATCGTGGTCACGCCCCACCTTGGCGCCAGCACCCGCGAGGCACAGGACAAGGCCGGCGACACCATCGCCGACATGGTGCAGTTGGCGCTTGCCGGCGACTTCGTACCGTTCGCGGTCAACGTGGACGCGGCCGAGGCCAATGAGACGCTGCGGCCGTTCCTGCCCTTGGCTGAGCGCCTGGGCCGTCTGTTCTCCTCGTTGGTGGGCAGTCTTCCCGATGCGCTCGAGGTCAGCTTCGACGGCGAGATCGCGGGGTACGACACCCGGATTCTCGGGCTGGCTGCGCTGAAGGGTTTCTTCGGTTCGATCAGCGACGACCAGGTCACCTATGTCAACGCACCGCAGTTGGCCAAGGAGAAGGGCATCGAACTGCGTGAGAGCAAGAGCGCATCGTCGCCCGACTTCGTCAACCTGGTCAGCATCAAGGGTGCGGGTCACACGCTGTCGGGCACGCTCACCGGCCGTCGCAGCGAACAGCGCATCGTCGCCATCGACGAACACCGCTTCGATGTGCCGCCCGCCGAGCACATGCTCGTGGTGAAGAACGACGACCGCCCTGGCGTGATCGGCACCGTCGGCACCGTCCTCGGCGCCGCCGGTATCAACATCGCCGACATGGACGTGGGTCAGGCCAGTATCCCGGGCACTGCCGTGATGCTCATCGCCACGACGGCGATCGTGTCCGATGCAGTGCTGTTCGAGCTGCGCGGTGCCCCAGGCATCATCAGCGTCGTGCAACTCGCTGGCTGAGGCGGCACCCGGCAGAGTCCGCTCAGCCTGCGCGCAGCGCGTCGCGGGTGGCGATTGCTTCGGCGCGAGCGGCGTCGGCGAAATCGGCTCCGCTGGATGCGTAGAGAATCGCCCGCGAGGAGTTGACGACCATGCCGTGTCCGGCGCTGTCGCTCCCGGCCTGCACCGTGGCAGCAATGTCGCCGCCCTGTGCTCCGACGCCCGGCACCAACAGCGGCAGGTCGCCGACGAGCGCACGCACTTCGGCCAGTTCCGCCGGATAGGTGGCACCCACGACCAGACCGCAGTCGCCGATCGTGTTCCATTCGCGGGCCACGCGTTCAGCAACGTGCAGGTAGAGCGGCCGGCCGTCGACCGGTAGCGACTGGAAGTCGCCGCTGCCCGGGTTGCTGGTGCGGCACAGCACGAACACGCCGCCATCGGGGTGGCGCAAGAACGGTTCCACCGAGTCGCCGCCGAGATAGGGATTCACCGTGACGGCGTGGGCGCCGTAGCGGTCGAAGGCCTCGCGGGCGTACTGCTCGGCGGTACTGCCGATATCGCCGCGCTTGGCATCCAGCACCAGCAGCGTCTCTGGATGGCAGTCGCGGATGTACACGCACAGGCGCTCGAGGTCGGCCTCGGCGCCGGTGGCGGCAAAGTACGCGATCTGCGGTTTGAAGGCACACACCACATCCGCAGTCGCATCGACGATGGCCCGGCAGAACTCGAACACCGAGCCGTCGACCACTTGGGGGAACCGGGCCGGGTCGGGGTCGAGCCCGACGCACAGCATGGAATCGGTGACCTGCCAGGCCCGGCGGAGTTGTTCGTGGAAGGCCACGGGACGAATCTAGCGGGCAGTGTTGCGCGCTACGTCCGAGTTCACTGGCAGTTCCAGACGCCGCTGTCCTCGAGCTGCCCGGCCCTGCAACCGGCGGGGTAGGCCGGGATTGCCTTCGTACGCCAACTGAGGGGCACGGAGAAGTTCGACGGGATTGCCTGGCCGGTGACTGTGTACAACTGCGGCTTCACCGTCGTGACCGGTGCGGCCACGGTGGTGGTCGGCGCAGTGGTGGTGGCCTTGACGGTGGTGGTCGGCGCAGTGGTGGTGGACTTGACCGTGGTCGTCGAAGCGTCGGTAGTGACCGCGTTGGTCGTGATGGCCTTCACGGTGGTCGCCGTGGTCGGTGCCACATCGGCCGGGCGGACGGTGACCTGCGCGGTGCGGGCGGTGGTCGCCCCTGTGGCGGGGGTCGCGGTCGCCGATGTGCCAACGCCGGCTGCGGGGTCGAGCGGTGCGTTCTCACCGACGGATGCAGGCTCGGTGACGGCGACCTCGACGGCGGTGCCCGGAGCGACAGCACCTGCCTTGCTTTCGAAGCTCAGCACGCTGGAGCCGCCGAGGGCCGCGAACGCCATGGTGCCGAACGCCATCGTGGCGGTGAGCGTGATGCTGGCTGCCAGTGTGGTCGTGCGATCCATTCCCTGCTCCTCCTGCGTCGTGCCGACACAGGGCTATCGGCGGTGGGAGCTGGGTGCTGAAATTCCTTGGGGGTTTCTTGACTCAGTCGTCGACGGTGATGGCCGCCGTCGGGCACATATCGGCGGCCAGCCGAACCGTGGCCTCGAGTTCCGGTCCCGGATGCTCCTGCAACACGTACAGGTACCCGTCTTTGCGCACCTCGAAGACTTCGGGGCAGATCTGCATGCACGAGCCGGTACTGGCGCACACGTCGTAGTTCACGGACACCTTCATGGCTGAAACCCCTCTCGTTCGCTGCAACGTGACGGTAGTCGCCCGCCGAGGTTCCCCATGACGGCGGGCCTTATGAGGTGTGGCGCTCGTGGGCGTTCAACACGGCGCGCAGCGCGGCGGTGATGGTGCTGGGATCGGTGCCCACACCCCACAGCACGTTGCCGTCAGTGTCCTTGGTCTCGATGTAGGCGACTGCGGTGGCTTCGCTGCCCGTGCCGAGCGCGTGTTCGGCGTAGTCGACGACGTCGAGCGTGGCACCGATGCCGGAGCGCAGCGCGCGGACGAACGCGTCGATCGGGCCGTTGCCTTGGCCGCTCACTGTCGCCGGTACATCATCGATGACGAGTTGGGCGGTGATCGTCGTCGTGCCGGTGGCCGAGTCGCTGCGCATTTCGTGACTGTTCAGCCGCATGCGCGGGGCTTGGGCCAGGTATTCGTCTTGGAATGCCTCCCACATCACGATCGGACTGATCTCGGTACCCGAGTCCTCGGTGATGTGCTGGATCGTCTTGGAGAACTCGATCTGCAGTCGCCGCGGCAGGTCGAAGCCATGCTCGGTCTTCATCAGATAGGCGACGCCGCCCTTGCCGCTCTGGCTGTTCACGCGGATGACTGCCTCGTACGTGCGGCCGAGGTCTTTCGGGTCGAGCGGCAGGTAGGGCACACCCCAGAACGGCTGCTCGCCAGCAGCCGTCTTGCGCTCCATCGAGTCGAAACCCTTCTTGATCGCGTCCTGGTGGCTGCCGCTGAACGCGGTGTAGACCAAGTCGCCGACCCACGGGTGGCGAGGGCTGACGGGGAGCCGGTTGCAATATTCGGCCACGCGTCGCACGGCATCGATATCGCTGATGTCCAGTTCCGGGTCGACGCCGTTCACCATCAGGTTGATTGCCAGATTGACGATGTCGACGTTGCCGGTGCGCTCGCCGTTGCCGAACAGGGTGCCCTCCACCCGGTCGGCGCCTGCCAGCAGCCCCAGTTCGGCAGCAGCGGTGGCCGTGCCCCGGTCGTTGTGCGGGTGGAGGCTGATCAGCACGCAGTCGCGGTCTCGAATGTGACGACCGAACCACTCGATCACGTCGGCGTACACGTTGGGTGTGTAGCACTCCACCGTGGCGGGCAGATTGAGGATGATCGGCCGCTCAGCGGTCGGCTCGATCACGTCCATCACTGCGTGACATACCTCGACGGCGAAGTCGGGTTCCGTCATCGTGAAACTCTCGGGCGAGTACTCGTAGCGGACCTGCGTGCCGGGGATCGTCGATTCCATCTGCTTGCAGAGACGGGCGCCGTTCACTGCGATGTCGATGATGCCCGCCTTGTCGAGGCCGAACACCACCTCGCGCTGCAGTGGGTTGGTGCTGTTGTAGAAGTGCACCACCGCCTGACGGGCGCCATGCAGGGCTTCGAACGTGCGCTCGATGAGCTCCTGGCGGCATTGCACCAGCACTTGGATGCTGACGTCGTCGGGGATCAGATCCTCGTCGATCAGTTGCCGACAGAAGTCGAAGTCGGGTTGGCTGGCCGAGGGGAAACCGATCTCGATCTCTTTGAAACCCATCTTGACCAGCGTGTCGAACATCCGTCGCTTGCGCTGTGGGTCCATCGGATCGATGAGTGCCTGGTTGCCGTCGCGAAGGTCGACGCTGCACCACGTGGGGGCGTGCTCGTGCACCTTGTTCGGCCATGCCCGGTCGGTGAGCACCATCGGTCGACAACGCTCGTAGCGCTGGAACGGCATCTTCTTGGGGCTGGCGAGTGTGGGCGACATGGCGTGGGGATCCTCATTGAGGGTTGCGACGGGGAAACGGACCGGAAAAAGCAAGAAGCCCCGGCCGGTTCGGCAGGGGCAGGCGGGCAAGCGCGAGTACGCGACGCTTGCCCTACATAAGCAGAAGGAGGCCGTGTCGGGTGCGCATGGGAATGCAGTCTGCCGAGCGCGGCCGCATTTGTCAACGCATCAGATACTTGGATCAAAAAACTGACCGACCGGGAGATAGCACGTGATGCGAGTTCCCTTGCCAGGCGCACTCTCGAGATGAACGTGGCCGCCGTACTGATGCACGATGCCGTGCACGGTGGACAACCCCAGTCCGGTGCCGTGGTCGCGGGTCTGCTGCTTGCTGCTGAAGTAGGGCTCCCAAACTCGGCGCTGTATCGACGACGGAATGCCGTTGCCGTCGTCGGTGACGATGATGGCAACGAATGGGCCAGCTCCGATCGAGTCGTCAGGGAGATGACACTGCGCAGTGTCGGCGAGTGCTGCGCTGACGGTCACCGTGCCATCGCGTTGTATCGCGTCTCGCGCATTCGTGACGAGGTTCAGCAGCACCTGCTCGAGATGGGTGATGTCAGCGAACACTGGCGGCAGATCATCGGGTACACAGTTGAGGTAGGTGGTCTCCGGCGAGAACGTTCCCTTGATGATCGGTTCGAAGTGTGTGAGGAACTCGTGCAGGTGCACCTGGCGCGGTGCTCCCGGTCTGCCGCGAGCGAAGGCCAACATGTTCTGAGCCAGGTCGCCAGCTCGGGCGGCGGCTTTGGCCGCAGTGGTCAGGGGCGCAACAGCCTGTGGCGCGAGTTGCAGCGCTCGGTCGAGGTGACCGGACACGATCATCAACAGGTTGTTGAAATCGTGGGCGATGTACCCTGCTGCGCGACCCATCGCTTGCAGACGTTCACCGGCTTCGATCTGCTCCAGCAGGCGGCGTGATTCGGTGACATCGGAGACGAGCGCGATGAAGCCCTCGACACCGGTGGGACCAACTCGACGCACCGCTTGGAACGCGCCGATCAACTCCCTGCCGTCAGGACGAATGATGCGCCAGTCGGCGGCGTATTCGGCGCGGCCGCCACCGATCCAGTCGCCCATCGCCTCCAGCGACGGCCGGTCGTCCGGATGCACCAAGGTGAGTAGGTCGCTGATGCGCCGCATTCGGTGGGGAGCTAGGCCGAGCAGTGCCGCTGCGTTCGGGCTGACGAAGGTGAGGTGGTCTTTGCCGAACTCGCCGACGAACACGGTGAGCGGTAGGTCGTCGATCAGCGCCGCAAAGCGGTGATCCGCTTCGGCCAGCTGGCCGAGCAACTGTTGATCCTTGGAGCGGTCGTGTGTGAACTCGAGCAGTGAGTCGCCGACCCGGCTGAGTACCTCGGTGGCCGCAGTCCAGATCGCCGCCCCGGGGGCGGCAGGCAGGACACGAGTCACCGATTCGCCGGCCCAGGCACGATTGGCCGCGTCGAGCCACTCCGCCTGGTCGAAGTACACCGCGGAGACACGAGTGCCCGGGAGCAGCCCGTTCTCGTCGGTCCACATCCGGTGGGATGCTGCGTTGGCCCAGACGATCTCGGCATCGGTGATGACGTCATCTTCGAGGTGCGGTGTCAGGAGGACGACACCAGCCTCCAGTCCATCCAACATGTCGCGGAACTGTTGCTGTGATGCCTCCGTTCGGAGGCGCTCGCGGTGGGCTTCGCTGCGATCGAGAAACTTCACCACTACGAGGTCAAGATGGGTGACTGCTGAAACGTCGTATCGGGTGGTCTCGCCCAAGAGGTCGCTCTGGAACGGCCCGAGGACGACATTGACGCCGGGGGAACGCAGCGCCGACTCGACGGCGAGCGTGGGTGGCATGTTGGCGATCTCGGGGCCGTACACCTCGGAGATGAGCCCGCCGGCACGCAGCGCGAACCGCGAGGCAGCAACCGGCGTGAGCCAGACCACCTCGCCGTCCACCATTCGGTCGCCCACCATGTGGGGGCGGACCACGATCATCGGACCGAGTGTTTTGCCGATCCCCTCCAGCAACGGGACAGCGTCGAACGTCACCCGGAAATCTTACTGTGTTGACGGTTAGGCGATGTACGTCAAATCCGAGGACGGTGTATCAGTCGCGCACCAGGAAGTTGGTGAACTGCCACGGGTCGGTGGTGTCCACGTGGGCCGCTTCGTCGCTGAACCCGGCGAACAGATCGCGGCGCGAACCGACCGGATCCCAGTCGGAGGGGCCCGAATGCAGTGTGCCCAGGTAGCGGCGGGCGACCGCGAGCACGTCCTCCCACGGAAGGTCGTCGGCGACGCACACACCTTCGTTCGGGTGTTCGATCATCCACGCCACGGCACCGGCGATGCTGCCCGCGACCTGCACCGTGGTGGCGCTCTGACCGGGCAGGATCGCTCGCGCCTCGTCGATACTGAGCAGCGAACCGGTCCACCAACTGGTGTACGGGTGGCCCATCAACAGCACGCCGAGTTCATCGCGTCCGGAGATGATCTCGTCGTTGAGGATGCGTTGCCGCGATTGCATCTGCCACCCACGCATCCGCAGTTCGAGCAAGCTGTTGATGGCCGAGTCGCAGGGGTGGTAGGCGTAGTGCACTGTCGGGCGGTAGACGGCCCTGCCATGTTCGTCGTTCACGGTGAGGTGCTCGCACATCGTGAACGCCTCACCGTGGCGCACCACCATCCCGCGGATCTCGCCGCTGGGCACCCAGCTGCGCACCCACGTCTCCACCCCGGGGCGGGCGATACAGATCTGGTTGCACGGGCCCTCTCCGCTGTGCACAAAGGCGTTCGGTGGCAGGCGCCGCTCGTGCGTGCCCCAGCCCATCTCGGCAGGGGCGACGCCCTCTTCGTAGAGCCCGTCCACCGACCAGGTGTTCACGAACTCGTCGGGTTGCTTGGGGAGCGCGCTGATCTGTGTGTCGCGCTCGGCGATGTGGATCACCTTCGTGCCGGTCAGCATTGCCAGGTCGTTATAGCGCCGCTCGGCGAGGGCCGACTCGAGCGCAGTCTGCTGGCCGCCAGCCAGTGCGTCGTGCAGCATCCGCTCGGCGATCTCGGTGAGGGCCTGTTTGGCGAAGTGGCTCACCAGGCCGGGGTTGGCTCCGTGTTCGAGTACCGCCGTCGCACCCTTGTTGTCCGCCCACGACGCCTTCATCCGGCGCAAGTGCATGTGCCGCACGTAGAGCGTGCGGTCGAGCGGCGAAGTGGTGGTGAGGTCTTCGTAGGGATCCCACACCTCCACGCTCGTGTTGAGGTAGCGCACCCCATGGTCGCGGCACCATTGCAGAATCGTGGGATTGTCGATGTTCCACGCCAGGTCGAGCAACAGGTCGCCGTCGCCGACCCTGGCAGTGAGGAACGTGTCGAGGTTCTCCGGGGTCACCCGATCCTGTTCATACCGCACGCCCTGCGCAAGGCAATCGGCCACGCGGGCGCGGTTGTCGATGAAGTCGACGATCGTGATCCGTGAACCTTCGATACCGAGGTCACGCAAGAGCAGCGGAACGGTGCATTGCGCAACCGAGCCACAGCCGAGCACCAGCACCCGCTGTGGGGTGCGTGTCATTCGGCCAGCGCGGGGGCGAGCTTCGCGAGCTCGCTGTCGATCAGTTCGGCCTGGGCCTCGGCATAGAGGCTCTGCCAGTCGTACGAGATGCCCTTGCGTCCGTTTTGGCTGAACACGGGGGCGGTCGTCATGTTGTTCATCGCTGCGCCTTTCAAAGACGGAGAGGGGGTGGGATCGGTTCCTTCCGGCCGGGCGTTCCGGCTCAAGCGATGCGACCATAACCACTCGTTCTCCGTGTCGCTACTCACTGACGCGACAGACAGCGGGGCTGACGAGTCGGTCAGTACGACTGTTCCGACGGACAATGATGAAACACCCGTTTCACCGAGCGGTGACGCAGCGTTCGCGGGTCTCGCGAGACGCGGTCAGTGGACCTTGCGGTCCATGTCCGCCCAGAACGGTTCGCGCAGTTTGAACTTCTGCAACTTGCCGGTGGTGGTGCGGGCGAGGGCCTTGCGGAACTCGACGCGCTTGGGGCATTTGTAGTGCGCCAACTTGGTGCGTGTGTGCGCAATCAGCTCAGCCTCGGTGAGCGTTGAACCGGCGGTGAGCACCACGAGCGCCATCACCGACTCGCCCCACTTCTCGTCGGGTACGCCGATGACCGCAACCTCGACGACATCGGGGTGACTGAACACTGCGTCTTCGACCTCGATACTGCTGACGTTCTCGCCACCCGTGATGATCACGTCCTTCTTGCGGTCGCTGATGGTGAGATAGCCGTCAGCATCCAGGAGTCCGCCATCACCGCTGTGGAACCACGCCTGGCCGTCGGAGTCGTCGGCGGCAGCATGCATCGCATCAGCGGTGGCTTCGGGTTGGTTCCAGTAACCAGCCATCACGTGGTTGCCGCGGGCCAGCACTTCACCATCAGGGGAGATGTGCATCTGGACACCGATCGCCGGTGCGCCGGCGCGGCTGAGCTTGATCGCCCGCTCGCCGGGAGTGAGTGCGTCGAACTCAGCTCGGGTGCGGTTCATGGTGAGCAGCGGTGTGGTCTCGGTGAGGCCGTAGATCTGGATGAACTCCCAGCCCAATTCGGTCTCGATCCGCTCGATCGTCTTCGTCGGCGGTGGCGCACCGGCGCACACGATGCGGACCCGGCCATGGCCGGGGATCGGGCCATCCCAGTTGCTGGCCGCGTCGAGGATCATGTTCGCCACTGCCGGTGCACCGCACATCACCGTGATGCCGTGCCGCTCGACGCGACGCAGGATCTCGGCGCCATCAACCTTGCGCAGGATGATGTGCTGCGCACCCATGCCGGTAACGGAGTACAGCACGCCCCACCCGTTGCAGTGGAACTGCGGGAGCGTGTGCAGGTACACATCGCGGTCGTTGATCCCCAACTGCCAGCCGAACGTGGTGGCGTTGAGCCATACGTTGCGGTGGGTGAGTTGCACTCCCTTTGGCCGCGCGGTGGTGCCACTGGTGTAGTTGATGGTTGCGGTGGAGTCCTCGTCGTAGACCCACGGCAGCGGGTCGGCGTGTTCGGCCGGTGCATCGGTGGCACTGCCGATGACGAAGCGATGCTCGCACTGCACATCTGCGAGGCCATCCTCGAGTTCCGGGTCGACGTACAGCACCCGGGCACCACAGTGCTCGACGATGTACTTGACCTCCTCTGCCACGAGACGAAAGTTCACCGGCACGAGCACGCGTCCCGAGCCGCTGACACCGAACAGTGCGGTCAGCAGCCTCGCCGAGTTGTGGCTGACCACGGCAACACGTTCACCCTGGCCGATACCGAGCGCATCAAGGTGAGCGGCGATCGCCCGCGCCTTCGCCGCCATCTCCGCATACGTGAACGATCCCCACGACTCGGCAGGTTGATCGGGCTCGTCGACGACAGCGATGCGATCGGGGTAGACCTCTTCGGCGCGGCGGAGGAAGTCGTTGACGGTGAGGGCGACGTGCATCGCCGTATTGTGCCCGCTGCGGACAACCGCTTTGTCATCCTGTGATACCTCCGGGGCACGCGTCGCCCGGTACCCTGGCCTGGACATGTCTGGATTCAACCGCCCTCCGGGCGAGCGTCGCGGCCGACCGCGAGATACGCACCACACCCCGGAACACCGCACCCCGCCCCCGGCGCCGGCGCTCACACTCGCCCCCGAGGACTACATCCCCACCGGTTTCGTTGAGTTGGGCGTGCCGCCCAATGTCGATTTCGGTCTTGCTGCCGCCGGTTTCACGATGCCATTCGCGATTCAGGTGAAGGCGATCCCGGTCGCCATCACCGGCCGCGACGTGTGCGGACGCGCCAAGACCGGCTCGGGCAAGACGCTCGCGTTCGGTGTGCCGCTGCTGGCGCGCCTCACCGGCGAAGGTCAGCCGCGCCGCCCCACCGCTCTGGTGATGGTGCCCACACGCGAACTCGCGCTGCAGGTATCCGAAGTGCTCAGCCCTGTCGCGATCGCCTGTGGGCGCAGCGTCCTGGCCGTGTACGGCGGCGCTTCCCGTCAGCAGCAGATCGACGCGCTGGCGATCGGTGTCGACGTCATCGTCGCCACACCGCTGCGCCTCATCGACCTGCTCAAGGAAAACGAACTCCAACTCGACGGTATCGAGATCGTGGTGCTCGACGAGGCCGACCGCATGGCCGACGACGGGTTCACCCCGCAGGTCGAGTGGATCCTGCGCAAGGTCACTGGCGAGCACCAGACGATGTTGTTCTCGGCCACGCTCGACGGTGATGTGGCTCACCTCGTCACGCGCTACATGAAGGATCCGGTGGAAGTCGCTATCGACGCGGCGAACGACACGGTGGGCACCATGCATCACCTGTTCCTCGCCGTGCACCACATGGACAAAGACCGTGTCGTGGCCTCCATCGCCAGCGGTGTGCTGAAGACCATCGTGTTCTGCCAGACCAAGCGCACGTGCGACCGTGTCGAGGGCAACCTCCAAGACCTTGGCGTGAAAGCGTCTGCGATCCACGGCGACCTCGCTCAGGCCGCTCGTGAGCGGGCACTGAAGCGGTTCACCGATGGTGAGCTCAGCGTGTTGGTGGCCACCGACGTCGCGGCCCGTGGTATCGACGTCGACGACATCGGTGTGGTCGTCCACTATGAGCCTGCCGGCGATGTGAAGGACTACTTGCACCGCAGCGGTCGCACCGCGCGTGCAGGGCGCGACGGTTGGGCCGTCACGCTCGCGGAGTACAACCAGCACACGCAGGTTCGCATCCTGCAGCGTGGAATGCGGCTCGACCCGACGCCGCCGATCGAGGTGTTCAGCAACAACCCGAAGCTGAAGCACCTGCCCGACTTCCACAACGAGGGCTGACGCACCGAGCTGAACCCGGGACGGCGGTCGCCCGCCGTCCCGTGCAGTTCAGTTCAGGCCAGCCAGCTCGGCCGGTTGCCTTCGAACGTGTCGATCGCAGCAGCGTGCGACAACGTGATGCCGATGTCGTCGAGGCCGTTCAGGAAGCGATGCCGCGTCTGCGGATCCAGCGGGAACGTGGCGGAGATTCCGGCCGAGGGAACCTCGACGGTGAGACGCTCGACGTCGATCGTGATCTCCACGTTCGGGTCGGCGTCGATCGCCGCCCAGATGGCCTGCACGACGGATTCGGGCACCACGACCGGCACGAGGCCGTTCTTCGTGCAGTTGTTGCGGAAGATGTCGCTGAAGCTGGGGGCGACGACGGCGTCGAACCCACCCTGCTGGATCGCCCACACTGCGTGCTCGCGCGATGATCCGACGCCGAACGACGATCCGGCAACCATCACGCTGGCACCGTTGTAGCGCTCGTCGTTGAGCACGAAGTTGCGGTCGTCGCGCCACGTGGCGAACAGGCCCTTCTCGAAGCCGGTGCGCTCGACACGCTTGAGCCACTCGGCGGGGATGATCTGGTCGGTGTCGACGTCGCTGCGCTTCAGCGGGAGGCCGCGACCGGTGATGATGTGGACAGCTTTCACTTCAGATCCTCCGGGGTGGCGAAGTGGCCGGCGACCGCGGTGGCGGCAGCGACGGCGGGGGAGACGAGGTGCGTACGACCGCCGCGGCCCTGGCGGCCTTCGAAGTTGCGGTTGCTGGTGCTGGCCGAGCGCTCGCCGGGGGCCAACTTGTCGGGGTTCATCGCCAGGCACATACTGCAGCCGGGCTCGCGCCAGTCGGCGCCCGCAGCGCGGAACACCTCGTGCAGACCCTCGGCCTCAGCCTGTGCTTTCACGGCGTGGCTCCCTGGCACCACCATCACACGGGGCACGGTGACCGTGCGGCCCTTCATCACGGCGGCGGCAGCACGCAGGTCTTCGATACGGCTGTTGGTGCACGAACCGATGAACACCGTGTCGACCTTCACCTCGCGGATGGGTGTGCCGGCGGTGAGGCCCATGTATTCGAGCGCACGGGCGACCGTGTCGGCGGCCTGGCCCTCGTAGTCCTTCGGGTCGGGGATCAATCCGGCGATCGGGATCACCTGCGCCGGGTTCGTGCCCCAACTGACCTGCTGGGTCAGCGCGCTGGCATCGACGACGACCTCGCTGTCGAACACCGCACCCTCGTCGGTGACGAGCGTGCGCCAGTGGGCGACGGCAGCGTCCCAGTCGGCGCCCTTGGGCGCATGCTCGCGGCCCTTCAGGTACTCGAAGGTGATGTCGTCGGGAGCCACCAGGCCGGCCTTGGCGCCGGCTTCGATGCTCATGTTGCACAGGGTCATGCGACCCTCCATCGACAGTGCCTGGATCGCCGGTCCGCGGTACTCGATGACGCTGCCGATACCGCCGGCGGTGCCGATCTGGGCGATGATCGCCAACACGATGTCCTTGGCGGTGACGCCGGCTGGTGCGGTGCCCTCGACTCGCACGCTCATCCACTTCGGGCGACTCTGGGGCAGAGTCTGCGTCGCAAGCACGTGCTCGACCTCGCTGGTGCCGATACCGAACGCGAGTGCACCGAACGCGCCATGCGTGGCGGTGTGGCTGTCGCCGCACACCACGGTCATGCCCGGGAGGGTGCGCCCCTGTTCGGGAGCGATCACGTGCACGATGCCCTGGCGGGGGTCGCCCATCGGGAATTCGACGATGCCGAACTCCTTGGTGTTCTCGCGCAGCACTTCCACCTGACGAGCCGAGACAGGATCCTCGAGGGGGAGGTGGATGTCCGCCGTGGGGACGTTGTGGTCCTCGGTGGCGATGGTGAGGTCGGGACGACGGACGGTGCGACCGGTGAGTCGCAGACCATCGAACGCCTGTGGGCTGGTGACCTCGTGCACGAGGTGTAGGTCGATGTACAGCAGATCGGGTTCATCGGCTGCGGAATGCACCACGTGTTGATCCCAAACCTTTTGGGCAAGAGTCGTCGGCTGCGCCATTGGCTGTCTCACTTCCTGAGATAGAGTTCTCGCTGATGGACAGTGTAAGCGGAGTCGGCGTCATTGACAAAGGGGTGCTGATCCTGCACGCCCTGGCATCGGGTCCGCACGATCTCGCTCAGCTGCAGCGGGCCACCGGAATGCCTCGGGCCACGGCGCATCGCCTGGCGGTGGCGCTCGAACAGCACCATCTCGTACGTCGCGATTCGCTCGGCCGGTTCTGCCTCGGATTCGAACTGATCCGACTGGGGCACGCGACGATGGAGGCCTTCCCGTTGGCCGAGTTGGCGGCGCCGATTCTCACCGCGTTGCGCGACCTCACCGGTGAGAGTGTGCAGTTGTACGTTCGCGAGCACGACGGTCGCCGCTGTGTGGTGTCCCTGCAGGCCAACCATGCGTTGCGCTGGATCGTGCCCGAGGGTGCGTTGTTACCGCTGGACCTCGGGTCGGCAGGGCGCGTCCTCGGCGTCGACGGACCCGATCTGGATGACAGCGTGGAAGAACGTGAAGCGGGTGTGGCCTCCGTCAGCGCGGCGGTCCGCGATCGTCAGGGCCGTGTGGTGGCCGCAGTCAGCCTCAGCGGTCCGGTCGAGCGACTCACCCGGTCGCCACGGAAGTCCTTCGGTGCGCAGGTGCAGGCGGCCGCTGTTGCCCTCGCCCAGGCCCTCCCACGCTGAACCGCTCCCAACCGGGGCTGCCGGATCGTTCTCTTCGCCGTACCCAGTGAGGGCGTGAACGACACCGCATCCCTTCCCTTCCATCTGGCCCGCTGGTTCGAAGCTCGTCTGCACCAGACGCTCGACTTCGGTCAGACCTCGCTGCGCCTCTACGGGTTCGACGTGATCGATCCTGATGGGCTCGACAACGACCATCCTGCAGCGGCGCGCGTCACGTTCCTCGCCGAGGGTGCCGACATGGAGGCGCTGACTCGGCACCCCGACTCACCAAGGGTGCGCGACTTCGACGCCATCGCAATCGTCTCGGCCGAATGGCGGATAGTGCCTCCACCCGACCCGCGCCGACCGCGGCAGTACCCGATTCGGCGCAAGGCGCGAGTGGTAGAGGTGCGCGACGAAACGGGCGGAGCAACCATTCTGCGTTTCGAGCACGAACCCGACCACGTGGTGTTCATCGCTGCGGCGTGACGAACGCCGCAGTACGTCAGTAGACCGTGACGAGGTCGAGGACGACGACCAGGTCGACCGAGGCGGGCAGGCCCAGGTTCGTACTGCCGGCACCGTTGAACACGCTGGCGAATGGCACCTGTGCCTGACGACGCCCGCCGACTTTCATACCACGCACCGCTTCAACCAGACCGGGGTACACGTCGGTGGTCGCGGAGAAGACGAACGTGAGTGGTGGCTCGCCCCAACTGCTGGCGAGCAGTGCGCCGGTGTCAGCGCGGTACGACACGATGCGCAACGCAACGGTCTGGCCGTCCTGCACCCCGGCTCCGGTGCCCTCGATCAGCTCAGTGGACACCATCGTGCCGACGTTCTTGGCTGCCTTCAGTGTGACGCCCGGGTCGTCAGTGGCCTTCGACGTGGGCAGCACCACGATGACATCGACGACGAAGGTCAGCGCATCTCCGGCCTGGATCGGGCTACCGCTCGGCGGGCTGTCGCCGTAGGCCAGCGATGCCGGAATGTCGAGCTGGCGGCGGCCACCCTGTTGCGCACCGAGGAGCCCTTGTTCCCAACCTTGAATCACCCGGTTCGAGCCGAGTTGCACGTCGAACCCAGTCGCGCTGTCGAAGTTGCTGTCGAACTCCTCACCGCTGGCCGAGAGCACGCCGATGTAGTGCACGACCACCGTGTCGCCCACCGCGGCCTTCGGCCCGGTGCCGGGCGAGAGGTCGGTGATCACCAGCGTGGTGGGCAGTACCTTCGGGAGCGAGACCGTGGGCTTGTCGACGATGCTGACGGGCGTGGTGTCCGCGCTGCCGGGCACGCTGTCCGCAGTGTCGGGCAGGCTGGCAGCGGTGTCGGGCACGCCAGTAATCGGCGAACTGCCGGACTTCGAGTCGGCGCATGCGGCAGCAGCAACGAGCAGAGAGAGACAGAGAACGGCAGGACCGAGGCGGCGCATTCGCAGCACGCTATCGGCGTAGGCCATCCAGCCATCCGCGTTCGCGCTCGGCCAGCGGGGTGCTGGCGGGGCCAGCGACGAACGGCCAGAGTTCCTCAGCAATCCGTCGGTAGTTACCCTTCGCCTGCAGTTCGCCGAGCAGTGCGTACAGGCCGAGGTTGATGCGCTGGATGAACACGAACGCCTTGGGCACGGTGGCGTACTGCGCAATCGGGCTAGTGCGGTCGAACGTATGGCGCATGATGGCGCTCGCGTACTCGCTGCTCCAGGTGACCTCTTGGTCGTGACGGACGCTCTCGTAGAACTGGCTGAAGTACTCGCCGGTCTCGTCGTCGGGCGCAGGGCATCCGGGCCGCAGCATCCCGGCCGACTCGACGATGCGCCGGAACTCACTCTGATCGTGGTCGTAGGCCGCGGCCTTCACCATCCCGATGAACGTGCCGATCTCGGTGGCGGTGAAGTGCTTCACCAGCCCGTAGTCGAGGAACGTGACGCGACCGTCGCCGTGGAACAGGTAGTTGCCGGGGTGCGGGTCGCCGTTGAACGCGTGCATGCCGTAGAGGCTGCGGAACACGAACCGGAACAGCGTCTCGCCGATGAGGTCTTTCTCGGCCTGCGGCCACGACTGGATGTCTTGCCACGTGCTGCCGTTGACCAGTTCGCTGGTGATGACTGCGGAGCCGCTGAACGATGGCAGCACATCGGGTACGTGGATGAACGGGTGTCCGCGGAAGTAGTCGGCGAACAGTTGTTGGTTCTTCGCCTCCAGCCGGTAGTCGAGTTCTTCGATGAGCCGCTCTTTGATCTCGGCGACCATGTCGTCGGCGTCGAGTCCGCCGAAGCCCTGCTGTAGCAACATCCCCAGCAGGTTCGCGTTGCGTAGGTCGGCCTCGACCGCCTCGCCCACACCCGGGTACTGCACCTTCACTGCCACTGCCCGTTCTTCGCCCGTGATCGGGTCGAGCACGACAGCGCGGTGCACCTGGCCGATGCTGGCGGCGGCGATGGGCTGTGGGTCCCATTCGACGAACAGTCGCTCGGGTGGCATACCGAACTCGCGCTCGATGACACCGGCAGCGAGTGCGGCGCTCATCGGCGGGGCGTTCGATTGCAGGGCCGACAGCGCATCCCTGAGTGGTGTGGGCAGCGCGTCGTCGATGTAGCTCGCCATCTGGCCGAGCTTCATCAGCGCGCCCTTCATGTTGCCGAGGCGTTCGGCCACCGCCTCGGCAGTTCGCAGCTCGCGCTGTTGGTCGAGCTCGATACGCCGCTCGGCGGAGGCAAACAGCTTGCGCGCCGCGTTGGTGGCGTAGTGCTTGCCAACGGTGGCGCCGAGACGAGCGACGTCGACGTTGCGTTGCGACCGGCTGGTACGTAGGTGGTGTTGCTCCTTGCGCACTGCGGCAACGAGTGCCGCCATCGCGGCAGCTACGCCCGTGACGGTGAGGAGGCGACGACCGAACGTCATGACGGGAGGGCCTGCGAACGTTCGATGACCGAATGCACCGCCCGCAACAACGTGGGCACGAAGCGGTCGGCATTGGCGACGACGGCGTCGTGGTCGCCATCGACGCGGAACGCTTCCGCGCCCGCGATGCCCTCAAACAAGCGCACCTGCCGACGCAACGGCACGACCTTGTCGCGCATCGTGATCAGCGTGGAGGTGGGCACGTCGATGTCGCTGATCCATGGTCGGGAGTCGAACTTGCCGATCGCACGACCTGCCTCCAACACCATCCGCCAATCGTGCAGCGATGCTTCCTGGATGGCCCACGGCTGCCACTCTTCGGTCTTGCGTTGCAGGTAGACCTGGTCGGTGAGCCACTGCCGGGCCTGCGAGGGTGTGAGGCGCGCGAGCGCGGCCAGCCCGGACAGCCCGAGAAATCCCATCCGTTCTTCGCGCGAACTGATGAAGTGGGGTGCGGTCGCGCACAGCACCAGGCCACGCACTCGTTCGCGGTGCCGTTGCCAGATGAGTTGTGCCACCGGGCCGCCCATGGAGTAGCCGACGGGGATGACCTGGTCGATCCCCAGCACATCGCACACGGCGAGTGCGTCGTCGGCACAGTCCTCCAGACGGAAGGCCTTCTTCGAGCGGATGCCGCGGCCGTGGCCACGATGGTCGAGGGCCACCACTCGGTAATGGCGCGACAACGGTTGGTAACACGTGTACCAGTTGAGGTCGCAACTGGCGGTCCACCCGTGCAGCAACAGCACCGTGGGTGCGTTGGGCGGACCAGCCATGGTGCGCACGAACGTGGTGCCACGCCCGGGCAGGTGCATGGCTGCTCCGGGAGGCAGTGGAGGGGTGCCCTCTGCACTGACCTCGGTCGCCGACTTCCCGTCGCGAATGGCCACTACAGGAGCGCCACCTTCAGCACTTGCACCTTCAGTTGGGCTCCGGTGGGAGTGGTGTACTCCACCCAGTGCCCCTCGGTCGATCCGAGCAGCGCGCTGCCGAGCGCGGACTGCGGGCTCATCACGTCGAGATTACCGACGCGCTCTTCCATGTGGCCGAGTAGGTACGTCTCGGCCAGGTCGTGGCTGTCGCCCTCGTAGACGATGGTGACGACGGTGCCGGTCGCCACGACCCCCTCTTCGCCTGACTCGATGATCTCGGCGTGCTCGAGGAAGTGCTCGAGCTGGCGGATGCGACCTTCCATGTGGCCCTGCTCGTCCTTGGCGGCGTGATAGTCGCCGTTCTCCGACAGGTCGCCCAGCAGCCGAGCGGCCTCGATCTTTTGTGCGACCTCGATACGACCTCGGGTGGTGAGGTCGTAGTGCTCCTCGGTGAGGCGCTCGAACGCAGTGCGGGACAGATGGGTGCTGGCCATAGGAAGACCGAGCCTACCCGTCCCACCCCACTGCGTTTGAAGCCGAAACCGCATTGGGTGCGGCCCGGCCTTCACACGCAGGCTCGGTAGGCGCCGGGGGTGATGCCGCCGGCTCGGCGAACTGGCCGTTGAACGAACCTGACGGTCGAACGGCTCTTTCGGTGCTCGTGGCGATGGCGTTGGATGGGGGCATGACCGTGCAACACGCAGAGCAACTCCTTGTCGCATCGCTGACCGGCACGACTCGGCCGGAAGCGCGGCAGCGCGATCGTCTGGCTGCCGTCGTGCAGGACGAACAGTTGCGTGCCCTCACGTTCGCACTCACCGACGAGGTGCTGCGGTTCGACGACCACCGACGCGCTGCGGCCCGGTTCCGAGCAATCGTGCACGAGGTTGGGGTGCCACCGTCCTTGGGCCTGGTCGACGCATGGTCGCTGCGTGCCGGCGCCCTGCTCGCCCCGACGCTGCCATGGATCGTGATGCCGCTCGTCCGTCGGCGCATTGTGCGCGAGAGCAACGGCGTCGTCCTGCCAGCGGACGATCCGGAGTTCGCTCGCCACCTGGCCCGCCGTCGATCGGAGGGGTTCCCGCTCAACGTGAATGTGCTCGGCGAGGCGATCCTCAGCGACACCGAGGCCGATGAGCGCATGCGCCTGATTCGTGAGCGAGTAGCGCGTCCCGACGTGGACTACGTATCGCTCAAGATCTCGGCCGTGGTGGCCAACCTCGACGCGCTTGCGTTCGATCATTCGGTGGCGCTGATCTGTGAACGACTGCGAGTTCTGTACCGAGACGCGCAGCACACCACCCCGCAGGTGTTCGTCAACCTCGACATGGAGGAGTACCGCGACCTGCCGCTCACGATCACGTCGCTGATGCAGGTGCTCGATGAACCCGAGTTCGTCGGCGTGGACGCGGGCATCGTGCTGCAGGCCTATCTCCCCGATTCGCACGGCGCGTGCGAGCAGTTGTGTGCGTGGGCGGCGGATCGCCACGCCCGGTCCGGTGGCACGTTGAAGGTGCGTGTCGTGAAGGGTGCCAACCTGGCGATGGAGAAGGTGGAAGCCGAACTGCATGGTTGGCCGCTGGCGCCGTACGGTTCCAAGGCCGAGGTCGATGCGAGCTTCAAGCGCTTGGTCGCGCGAGTGCTCGATCCGCGTTGGGTGGGTGCTGTACGCCTTGGTTTCGCCAGTCAGAACCTGTTCGACCTGGCATGGGCACTGGAGCTGTGCGCCGTGTATCCGGGTCGGATCGATCTCGAAATGCTGGAAGGCATGGCGCCTGCTCAGGCGCGAGCCGTGCGCGATGAAGCGGGCCAGGTGCTGCTCTATGCCCCAGTCGTACGGCATGACGATCTGGCGGCGAGCATCGCCTACCTGACCCGACGGCTCGACGAGAACACCTCGTCAGACAACTTCTTGCGCGCCCTGTTCACGCTGCAGCCGGGTTCGGCGGACTGGGTCGATCAGGCTGCGCGCTTCACAGTAGCGATGGAGGCTCGCGGTGGTGTGCGCACCGAGCCACATCGCACGCAGGACCGTTCCTTGCCGGTGTCGTCGTCGGCACACGACCAATTCGCGAACGCCGTCGACACCGACTGGACTCGCGAGGCGAACCGCGCATGGATCGCTGGCCACCTGGTGGCGCCCGTGGTGCCCGAGATGGTGCTCACCGACACCGTCGAGGCGGTCGACGCGGCCGTCGCTGCTGCGGTTACTGCCGGACAGCGGTGGGCTGGCACACCGTTCGCCGAACGCAGGGCACTGCTGCACGCCGTCGCCGACGAGATGGAACGCAGCCGTGGGGCGACGCTCTCGCTGATGGCGCACACTGCGTGCAAGACCGTGACCGAGGGCGACTCGGAGATCTCGGAAGGGGTCGATTTCGCTCGCTACTACGCGGACTGCACCCACTCGATCGAGGTCGCTCAACAGCGCGGGCTCGCCTTCTCTCCTCACGGGGTCGTGCTGGTCGCCGCTCCTTGGAACTTTCCCTACGCGATTCCGGCCGGTGGTGTGTTCGCTGCGCTCGCAGCCGGCAACGCTGTCCTGTTGAAGCCGGCGCCGGAGGTGCGGGCCGTCGGGCGTGCATTGGTCGACCAGCTCTGGCGCGCGGGGGTGCCCCGCGACCTCGTGCAGTTCGTGGCGACTCCCGACGACGAGGTCGGTCGCCACCTCGTGACGCACGACGACGTCGCCACCGTGGTGCTGACCGGTGGGTACGACACGGCCCAGATGTTCCGCTCGTGGAAGCCGTCGATCCGGATCCTCGCCGAGACCAGCGGCAAGAACGCCATGGTGATCACGGCCGCAGCGGACGAGGATGCAGCGATCAAGGATCTCGTGAAGTCGGCCTTCGGTCATGCGGGACAGAAGTGCTCGGCGGCGAGCCTGGCAATCGTGGAGGCAGCGGTGTACGACGAGCCAGGCTTCCTGCCGCGACTCGCCGCCGCCGTGCGCAGCGTTCGTGTCGGTGAGGCTGGCAAGCTGTCGACGATGATGGGTCCGCTCATCGGCCCTCCATCCGAGAAGTTGCGCAAGGCACTCACCGTGCTCGAGCCAGGAGAGGCATGGCTCGTGCAGCCGCAGCGCCTCGACGAGTCGACGAACCTGTGGTCGCCCGGCGTGCGCATCGGTGTGCAAGCGGGCAGTTGGTTCCATCGCACGGAGTGTTTCGGTCCGGTACTCGGTGTGATGCGCGCCGAGAACCTCGACCACGCGATTGAACTGCAGAACGCGACGGACTTCGGCCTCACCGGAGGCATCCAGTCGCTCGACGAGCATGAGGTGGAGTACTGGCTCGAGCGAGTGCAGGTCGGTAACGCGTATGTGAACCGGCACATCACCGGTGCGGTCGTCCAGCGGCAGCCCTTCGGCGGGTGGAAGCGTTCGTCGATCGGCTGTGGCCCGAAGGCGGGTGGTCCGTTCTATGTCGAGGCCTTGGGTACCTCGAGCGGCGGCGCTCATGTCGAGGCCGACTTCCGCCGGGTATGGCGTGAGCACTTCGCCGTCGAGCACGACCCGTCCGGTCTGGCCTGCGAGCGCAACGTGTTGCGTCATCGACCATTGCCCTCGGTCGGTGTGTACATCGCCCCGGACGCCGACCCCGCCGCCGTGGATCTCGCCCGAATGGCCGCCCGTGTCGCGGGCGTGACCGCAGAAACCGTCGTCAGCCCCGCGACACAGAGCGTGGAACGGGTGCGGGTGGTGGGCACGATCACGGATGAGCAGCTGGCCGAATGTCATGCCGCTGGTGTTGAGGTCGACCGTGTGCAGCCCGTCGCCGACGCGATGGTGGAACTGCGCCGGTGGACCCGCGAGCAGAGCATCAGCACCACGCGGCATCGGCACGGTCGCTTGCTTGACTGACCTGAGTCGAGTCGAGTCGTGGAGACCCCGCCCGCCGCCCCACTCCGCAGCGTGTGAAGGCGTAACCGCACCCGGTGCGGTTACGCCTTCACACGCAGGTGTCGGGGCGAGGAGCATTGGTGAAACGCGCACGACATTCGGAACCGTGGGGTCGCGGGCGGTACCGTTGCACCCTTATGGCACATCGAATTGCAGTCATCGGCGGCGACGGGATCGGTCCGGAGGTCATCGCCGAAGCCCTCAAGGTGATCGCGGCGGCGGGTGTTGCCCTCGAACTCACCGAGTTCGAACTCGGTGGCAAGCGCTATCTGCGCGACGGCGAGATCCTCAGTGACGCCACGCTCGACCAGTTGCGTGGCTACGACGCCATCCTGCTGGGCGCGGTCGGCACGCCCGAGGTGCAGCCCGGCGTCATCGAGCGTGGCCTGCTGTTGAAGATGCGCTTCGAGCTCGACCTGTACGTCAACCAACGGCCGTTCATCGGCACCGCGCCCGGTGGAACGGTGCCGCACGACTTCGTCGTCATCCGTGAGAACACCGAAGGCCCCTACGTCGGCGAGGGTGGAGTGCTCCGCAAGGGCACCCCGTTCGAGGTGGCCACACAGGGCTCGGTGAACACTCGTATGGGTGTCGAGCGCATCATCCGCCACGCGTTCGGCGAAGCGATGAAGCGCCGCAAGCACCTCACCATGGTGCACAAGACGAACGTGCTCACATTCGCCGGCGACCTATGGCAGCGCACGTTCCGCGAAGTTGCCGTCGAGTACCCCGAGGTCGCAACGGCGTACAACCACGTCGATGCGGCGTGCATCTACTTCGTGCAAGATCCGCACCGCTACGACGTGATCGTCACCGACAACCTGTTCGGCGACATCCTCACCGACCTTGGCGGCGCGGTCAGTGGCGGCGTCGGTCTGGCCAGCAGCGCCAACCTCAACCCGGCTCGCACCGGCCCCAGCATGTTCGAGCCGGTGCACGGCTCGGCACCCGACATCGTGGGCACCGGCAAGGCCGACCCGCGCGCCGCCATCCTTTCGGCCGCGCTGATGCTCGACTTCCTCGGTGAGTTCGCCACCGCCGATCGGGTGCGCGCCGCATGCGTCGAACCTGTTAGCGGCAGCACCACGGAGATCGGTTCACAAATCGCAGCCCGCGTGGCAGGCTGAACCGCACTACTTCACAGGCGTTCAAGGACAAACAAGGGGCAACGATGCCGATTCAAACCACACCGAAGATCTGGATGAATGGTGAACTCGTGAACTGGGCCGACGCTCAGATCCACGTGCTCACCCACACCCTGCACTACGGCACCGGCGTGTTCGAGGGCATCCGCGCCTACGAGACGGCGAATGGACCGGCGGTCTTCCGCCTCACTGAGCACATCCAGCGCCTGTTCAGTTCGGCGAAAATCGTCGGGATGGAGATCCCGTACACGGTGGAGGAGCTCGTTCAGGCCACCAAGGACACCGTCGCCAGCACGGGTCTGCCGAGTTGCTACGTGCGTCCGATCGCGTACTACGGCTATGGCGAGATGGGTCTCAACACGCTGCCCTGCAGTGTCGATGTGGCGATCGCGTGCTGGCCGTGGGGCGCCTACCTTGGTGACGACGCCGTGAACAAGGGCGTGAGGATGAAGATCTCGTCCTGGACCCGCCACGACCACAACACGATGCCGCCTGCGTCGAAGACCACGGGCAACTACGTGAACAGCTCGCTCGCCAAAGTCGAGGCCCTCAAGGCCGGCTACGACGAGGCGATCATGCTCGCCCCGAACGGCCTCGTGGCCGAGTGCACCGGTGAGAACATCTTCGCCGTCCGCAACGGCATCATCCTCACCCCGCCGATCTCGGCCGGAGCGCTCGAGGGCATCACCCAGAACACGGTGATGGCCATCGCCCGCGACCTCGGGTACGACGTCCGCGTCGACAACATCGCCCGCAGCGACCTCTACATCGCCGAGGAAATCTTTGTCTGTGGCACAGCCGCCGAAATCAGCGCTGTCAACTCGGTCGATGATCGCAAGGTGCCGTGCCCCGGCCCGAAGACGAAGGCCATCGCCGAGATCTACGCTCGCACGGTGCGCGCTCAGGAAGCCAAGTACGCCCACTGGTGCGAACCGGCCGTCTGAGCGGTCAGCGATTGCTCACGCACCGAACGCCTGCAGCATCCGTTGCAGGCGTTTTGCGTTCTGGCGACTCGTCATGTATCCGGATCTGCCGTCGATCGTGAGGCGCATGAAGGGCCCTGCGGCGCTCCAGCGAACCTGATCGGCGCGCAGTGGACGCTTGATGCGCACGGGGTGCGCGATCACCCGACTCGAGTGGAGGAGCAACAGCCGACTGGGGGTGATCGCGACAAACTCGAACTCGGCTCCCACGTTCATGCCCAACCCGGCCAGCACGCCACCGCACGACAGGGTGAGGAACAGCACGAGGTGGTGCGCCGCGGTGCCGACGACGAACCCCAGCGCGAGGCCCAGCACCAGCCCACCCAGCACGGCTGCCCAGTGCCACGGTTTGCGCCGCATGAGGAAGATGATGTCGACGGTGAGTTCGCCCGTCAGTCGGGCGGTGGCATCAAGTGCCCGAGTGTGTGCGGACACGTGTCGCTCAGCGGGCCGGCCGGCCGGGAGTCGCCCCTGCGGCGTCGCGCTTCTTGGCGGCCATGCCAGCGAGGCACTCGGTGAACAACCGGTGGGCCACGTTCACCGTGCAGTCGGCGTGGTCGTATGCGGGGGAGACCTCGACAACATCCATTGCCACGACATGGTGGCGGTAGGCGAGCTCGCGGACAGCGTGCAGTAGATCGAGGGCGACGATGCCGCCCGGTTCGGGCGTGCCAGTGCCCGGGGCGTGCGCCGGGTCGAGCGAGTCGATGTCGATCGAGATGTACAGGTACTCAGCGCCGTCGAGTGCTTCCGCTACTGCGTTGGCGAGCACCGCCTTGAAGCCGCGGTCCCAGATCTCGTCCATCAGGTGCCAGCGCATGCCCTGCTGCGCCATCCAGTCCCACACGTCTTGGCCGGGCCAGTAGCTGCGCAGACCGACCTGTACGAAGTTCTTGCCCGGGATCGCACCGGAGTCAATCAGGCGGCGCATCGGCGTGCCGTGGCTGGCCAGGTTGCCGTCGATCGTGTCGGCCGTGTCGGCGTGGGCGTCGAAGTGGATCATGCCGACGTTGCCGTGGCCGTAGACGTCTGCGACCGCAGTGGCCGATGGCCAGGTGATCGTGTGGTCGCCGCCGATGACGAACGGCACGATGCGCCGGCTGGCGACCTCATGTACCCGTTGGCGGATGTTGGCCAGGCTCTCGTCGGTGCGGCCATTGGGGCAGAACGCGTCGCCGTAGTCGACAACCTCCAACCAGTCGTACATCTCCAGCCCAAGACCAAGGTGGTAGGTGCCCGACTGATAGGCGTTCGTGCGGATCGCCCGCGGACCGAAACGTGCGCCCGGACGGTTGGTGGTGCCGAGGTCGAACGGTGCCCCGATCACGGCCACGTCGGGCTGCCACTCGTCGAGTTGTGCGGCGTCGGTGAGCAGCGGCCGCTGACCGAACGTCAGCACACTGCCCAGGCTGTATCCCTGGTCGAGCTGCTGCTGGTAGCTGGCGGAGATCTCACGGCGCGGTTCCGGCCGCTGCGGTTCGCTCATGGCTGCCACCGTACCGCCCCCACCTCGCCCCGTGGCCCGTCTCCATGGTTGGGCGCGTTTCGTGCCGCTGCTGTCCAACGGGTGCGGTTCGTGCCGGCTGGCGGCACGAACCGCACCCGTGGGAGCTGGCACGGACACGCCCGACAGGAATCGCGCCCGACAGGAATCGCGCCCGACGGGAATCGCGCCCGACGGGAATCGCGCCCGAAAAAGCGAAGCGCCCCGGGTGGTGCTGCGGGCCGAAGCCTGCGCGCCCCCCGGGGCGACTCCTGGTTGGAGTGGATCCCTTATCGATCGATCATCGGGCGTTAGCCTTCTTTTCGACCAATGTCATCGCCCGTCGGAGCTTGCGCTTCGGCGGGCGATCCGCGTGCCAGTCCGTCTCCGGTTGCCCGGCTCGGTCTCCAGCGAGGACGCCGTTGCGAGTTGCCCCGCACCGTCGACCGGGTCGTGTCGCACCCCGCCCGGTTGCCCGACCGTGGTGTTCGCCTCCCCAGCACTGCCACTCTCCCCCGAAGGATCGAACAACAGCTCCCGGATCTTCCTCCTACCGGCACCGCTTCCGCCTCGTGGACCCGGTTGGCCTTCGGTTTGCCGCCGCCGTCATTGCTGACGATGATGGCACTCCGACACCTTTCCTCGGACCCCGGTGGGCGTGCGCTCTCCGGTACAAGGGTCACTTTGGACCGCCCATTTGCGCAGGTCAAGACGTATTTTCGGTCCTCACAGGGTTATCCACCGCGATGCGGCGTTAGTCACAGAATTTCTTTCCTCGTCCACTGCGTCTCCACAGGTTGTGCACAGGTTCGACGTTGACGTGAGCGGGAAATGCGGGTTGAATAGCTTCGTGACTTCGTCGGCTCGGCACTGCGCCCTCACCTCGATCATCATCATTCGCTAGCGCACCTCGGCCCCACGCCGATGTGCGCTCAGAGCCGCCCCTTCGGGCGGCTCTTTCATTTCTCCGGAAAGGTGCACCCCATGACTTCAGTAACAGGGAACCAACCTGCACTCGTCGAAGTGTTCGACACCACGTTGCGCGACGGCCTCCAGGTGGAGGGTGTGTCGGCGACGGTGGACGACAAGCTGCGCATTGCTGAACAGCTGGACTACCTGGGCGTGCACTTCATCGAGGGCGGCTGGCCCGGGGCCAACCCGAAGGACATCGAGTTCTTCGCCCGTGCGCTGAAGGAACTGCAGCTCACCACGTCGACGATGGTGGCGTTCGGCAGCACCCGTCGCCCGCGCGGCAAGGTCGACGACGATGCCACGCTGCGCAACCTGCTCGATGCCAACACCGCTGCGGTGTGCATCGTCGCCAAGAGCTGGGACTACCACGTGATCGAGGCGCTGCAGACCACGCTCGACGAGGGCGAGGCGATGATCGCCGACTCGGTGGCCTTCCTGCACGCAGCCGGCCGACGCGTGATGGTCGATATGGAGCACTTCTTCGACGGGTACAAGCACAACCCCGAGTTCGCCCTGCGCGCGCTGGAGGCGGCCGTGGTGAAAGGTGCGAGCCATGTCGTGCTGTGCGACACCAACGGTGGTTCGTTACCGCACGAGGTGGCGGCGATCGTCGCCGACGTGCAACGCCATGTCGGCAGCGACGTGATCATCGGCATCCACTGTCACGACGACACGGGCTGCGCTGTCGCCAACTCGATGGCCGCCGTGCTCGCGGGCGCCCGCCACGTGCAGGGAACCCTCAACGGTCTGGGCGAACGCACCGGAAACTGCAACCTCACCACGGTGATCCCCAACCTGCAGCTGAAGTTGGGCATGCAGTGCCTGCCCGATGGGCGCATCGAGCGGCTGACCTCGGTCAGCAATCACGTGGCGGAAGTGTTGAATCGTCCGCTCAACCCGCAGGCCCCGTACGTCGGCTCGTCGGCGTTCGCGCACAAAGCCGGCCTGCATGTCAGCGCGATCGCTCGTGCTCGCGATGCCTATGAGCACGTCGCTCCCGAACTTGTCGGCAACGGAACTCGGTTCGTCGTCAGTGAGATGGCCGGCAAGGCCACCATCCAGATGAAGGCCGAGGAGTTGGGCCTCCCGATGGACGGCCCGGCGATCAACCAAGTGATCGACGACTTGAAGCGTCTCGAGCACGAGGGCTTCCACTTCGAAGCCGCAGACGCGTCGTTGGAACTGCTCATGCGCCACGCCACGGGCTGGCAGCAGGACTTTTTCAAGGTCGAGAGCATGCGTGTGATCACCGACGAACTCCCGAACGGCGACTTCACCACCGAGGCCACCGTCAAGGTGTGGGTCGGTGCTGGCGACGCCGCAATGCGCCAGGTGCACACGGCCGAGGGCAACGGCCCGGTCAACGCAATCGACAAGGCGTTGCGCACGGCGCTGAGCCAGGCCTACCCGCAGCTCGACCGCGTCCACCTCACGGACTACAAGGTGCGCATCCTCGACGGCGCGACTGCGACCGGTGCAGTCACCCGCGTGCTCATCGACTTCTCCAACGGCGCGCGCAACTGGACCACGATCGGTGTCAGCAGCAACATCATCGAGGCCTCCTGGCGAGCGCTCGAAGAGGGCCTGGTCTACGGGCTGCTGCACGTTCCGGTCTGAGCCGGGCCAGACCCGGGTGCCGTCTGCCATGCCGACGGTGACAGACTGACGGTGTTATGGCTGCACCTGCGTTCGTTCCCACACCTGTCGTCGACACCTCCCGCGCGTATTCGTCCCCAGACGTCGTGCCCGCGTCGTGGTCTCCCGGTCGTCCTGGCGACTTTGAGGGCTTCCAACCGCAAGGTGAGCGCCTCGGCTATCAGGGCCCCGACCAGGGCTTCGCGCTGAAGATCGCCAACGGTTTCAAGGATCGACTGCGGTTGCAGCCCGGTGAGCATGCCTCCGATGCGATCCGCGGTTGTTTCGGCGTGGCCCTGCGCCGCGCCTCGCTGTTCAGTCGTGCGCCAGTCGTCCACGACCTGACGGTGGCGTTCACCATCTGGGGCTTCCTCGATGCCAACGCTCCGGCAGATCTGGTGCAGGCGCGCCGCGAACTGTTCAACGGTGTCGGCCACGGCCATCACTACACCGAGGCCCGCAAGATCGCCGATCTCGTTCCCGAGGCGACACTGCGCATGACACCGGCGCAGGTGAGCTCCGCGTTCCCGGCCGGCTGGCGCGACCTGTTGGGGCTCTGACATGAACCAGCCGATGACGCTCACCGACGAGCAGCGACAACTTCGCGATGTGGTCCGTCAGTTCGCCGAGGACAAGATCGCCCCGAACGCTGCCGAACTGGACCGCACCGGCGAGTACAACTGGGACAACTGGCAGGCGCTGGTGGCGATGGAACTCACCGGACTCAGCTACCCGGAGCAATACGGCGGATCTGGTGCCAGCCTCGTGGAGCAGGCGATCGTGGCGGAGGAACTGGCACGGGTGTGCGCGTCCACCTCGTTGTCGTTCCTCATCAGCAAGCTGGGCATGTTGCCGGTGCTGAACTTTGGCAGCGAGGAACTGAAGGCCAAGTACGTCCCGCGTATCGCCAGCGGTGAGAGCCAGTGCAGCTACGGCCTCAGCGAACCTGATGCCGGCAGCGACGTGGCATCGATGACCACCAAGGCCGTGCGCGACGGCGACGACTGGCTGATCACCGGCACCAAGTGCTGGATCACCAACGCCGGCATCAGCGATCTCTACACGATCTTCGCCCGCTCATCCGATGATCGGTACAAGGGCATCACCGCCTTCCTCGTCGAAGCCGACTGGGGTGTTCAAGTGGAGAAGCTCGAGCACAAACTCGGGATCAAGGGTTCGCCCACGGGCATCATTCGCCTCGACCAGGTGCGCGTTCCCGACGCCAACCGCATCGGCGAGGTCGGTCAGGGCTTCACCGCGGCGATGCACACGCTCGATCGCAGCCGGCCCACCATCGGAGCGCAGGCCGTCGGCATCGCCCAGGGTGCGCTCGATTTCGCCGTCGACTACATGAAGGAACGACGCACGTTCGGTCATCCGCTCGCGGACAACCAGGGTCTGCAGTGGATGGCAGCCGACTGCGCGATGAAGATCGAGGCGGCGCGCTCGATGGTCTACCGCGCGTGCGCACTGGCCGACGAGGGCGATCCGCACGGTGACCTCGGCATGATTGGCGCCTCGGCGAAGTGCTTCGCCAGCGATGTCGCGATGCAGGTCACCACTGACGCTGTGCAGTTTCTCGGCGGGTACGGCTACACCAGCGAGTTCCCGGTGGAGCGCATGATGCGCGACGCGAAGATCACCCAGATCTACGAGGGCACGAACCAGATTCAACGAATGGTGATCGCCAAGAAGCTGTTCAGCTGACGATGAGCGAGCCGCAGGGCCTCGGCGGGCCCACACGTGGCGCCATCTGGTCGGTGCTCAGCGCGCTGTCGTTCTCCACCGCGGCCGTCGTCGGCAAGGACCTACTGAACAACCTCGGCATCTTCTCGTTGCTGTTCTGGCGGTTCGCTATTGGTTCAGTGGTGTTGGGCGGGGGAGTCACGTTGTGGCACCGGCGGGGTGGCCCCGACCTGCTTGCCATCCCGAAACGACGTGCCCTCGCAGTAGGTGTGCTCTACGGGGTCATGGTCACCACCGGGTTCTTCGCTATCCGCGAGCTGGATGTTTCCGTCTACATCGTCCTGGTCTACGTGTATCCGGTGCTCGTGATGGTGGCCTCATCGCTGCTCGGCCATCGTGTCAGTCCGATGATGTGGGTGGCACTCGCCATCGTGATGGCCGGTATCGCGCTCACCGTGCCCGAGCTGTTCGGTGGCGGTGTGGGCCACATCAGCACACTCGGCCTAGTGCTGACCGTGACTCAGTCGTTCATGATGGCGGCCTACATGATCATCGGCAGCAGAGCGCTGCCGCACGGCACCGACGGCGTGGTGACCGCCACCTGGATGGTGTTCGGCGCGTTCCTTGCGTCGGTCCCAATGGTGCTCATCGGCGGGCTTGCGGCGCCGCGCTCGGCGTCCGTCATCGGTGAGATCCTGCTGTTCGCACTGATTCCCACGGTGTGCTCCAACGTGTGCTTCTTCTTCGCGCTGCGCCATCTGGTTCCTGCCGTGGTGGCGATGCTCATGACGCTGGAGGTGGCCTTCGCGATCCTCTGGTCGGTCACGTTCCTCGGCGAAACCATGCGCCCGGTCAAAATCCTCGGTGCTGCGGTCGTAGTTGCCGGTGTGCTCGTCGCCCAAGGGGTCGCGCTGCGCAACGCCCGTGCCGAACGTTCGGGAGCCGGCGGAGTGGACGATACGGATGCGGCACTGAAGTCGCCGCTGGCCGTGTGACCCTGCGGCCTACGCGTTACATCAGCGGTGCGAAGATTGAACTGATTGCAATGAACTGCAGCGCTGCGGCCACGACGGTGAGCGCGTGGAACACCTCGTGGAAGCCGAAGACCTTCGGCCACGGATTCGGCCACTTGGTGGCCAGTGCGAGCGCGCCGACCGAGTAACACGCGCCGCCGATCAGGATCAGCCAGAAGCCAGTAGCACCAACCGCGTGGCGCATCTGCGGAAAGACGAGAACAGCAGTCCAGCTGACGATGATGTAGCTGGCGCCGCGCCACGCACGAGGCACCCTGGGTACCCAGTGCAGCGCAATCCCGAGTGCGGCGCCCACCCATGCTCCGGCCACCACGACCACGCGGATCGTGCCGTGCAGGCTGACCCACGCCATCGGTGTGTAGCCCCCGGCGATGGCCAGGAAGATGGCCGAGCGATCGAACTTCTGCATCAGCGCCTTGGCGCGAGGCTGCCAACGCCCGCGGTGATACATCGCCGAGACGCCGAACATGATCGCGGTGCCGCCCACGTAGACCGAGAGCAGGGCACGACCTACCGGACTGGTGTCGGTCAGCAGCAGCATCGAGACGCCAACGATCAGCCACACCGGGAAGCTGACCAGATGCGTCCACCCGCGGAGCAACGGCTTGGGGCCGACTTCCGGGGCCATGGTCTGACTCACCGGGGTGAGGTTACTCAGCGGTCGACTGCGTTGGCCGAGAGGTCGGCCAGGTTGCAGTGCTCGAGCGCCGAGACGTGTGTGGATGCCAGGCGAACTCTCGGCGGCCGTCCAGCCTCGAACGCTTCCTGCCAGCGCGATGCGCACAGGCACCACTGGTCGCCGTTGTTCAACCCGGCAAAGCCGTACTGCGGCATCGGCGTGCTGAGGTCGTTGCCGACCGATTTTGAGTACGTCAGAAACTCCTCGGTGCACACGATGCACACGACGTGGAGGCCCGGATCATCGCCGTGGTTCTCGCAGCATCCAGTGCGGTAATAGCCGGTCACAGGGTCCTGCGAGCACGACTGAAGTTCTTCACCCAACACGTTCATCTGCGGCATGCGATTCACGGTACTGCCCGGCACACCTTCTCCGCTCAGCGACACGCCGTGCGCTGCACCTCGATCGTGGCACACTGGCCTGGCATCGTTCACGACAGCGTCGTCGGGAAGGTAGGTGGGTCATGAGCATCCAAGGTTCGCCCGGCGAGGTCGCCGCTGACTGGGCGCTCGCCGTACGCGAGGCGCTGACCGCAGAGTTGGGTGGTGCGGCCGCGCCGGTGCTCGATCGTTTGCTGCCGGTGGTTCCTGCGGGGTACGACGAGTTGAACTGGCCGAACAGCGCCTCAATCGATCTCCCGATCATCGATCGCCTGGCGCGCACTGCCTCGGACCCGACGGCGGCCACGACCGACACGGCGATGATGCACTTCACCGAAGCCGGGTCCTGCGAGTGGCGCTTTCGTGTGTATCGCGCCGGTGGTGCCATCCCGATCTCCGACCTGCTGCCCTTGCTCGACAACCTCGGTTTCAGGGCCATCGACGAGCGTGCGTTCCACTTCGATCTGCCGGAGACGAGTGTGTGGTTGCACGATGTCGGCGTGCAGGTGCCCGAGGGTGCCGACATGTCGGACGCCGCCAGGGATGAGGTGCAGCGCGCATTTCTCGCCGAGTTTGCCGGAACGGTGGAGGTCGACGGCCTCAATCGGCTCGTGCTCGCTGCCGGTCTCACCGCCCGACAGGTCGAGGTGCTGCGGGCGTACTCGCGTTACTTGCGCCAGATCGGGTTCCCGTTCAGTCAGCAGTACATCGAGTCCACGCTGAATCGGCATGCGCGGATCGGCCGGTCGCTGGTCGAGTTGTTCACCGCCCGCTTCACCCCCGGCCTGGCCGACTCACTCGCAGTGAGCGCCGTGCACCGCGCGGCGATCCTCGCGGCGCTCGACGGTGTGCCCAGTCTCGATGACGACCGTACGTTGCGGGCACTGCTCGCCTTGATCGATGCCACCGTGCGCACCAACGCATTCCGGTCCGGATCGAACGCCGGGTACCGCGATGTGCTGGCGTTCAAGTTCGACACCACGAAGGTGCCGGATGTGCCGCTGCCGCGTCCGATGTTCGAGATCTGGGTGTGCTCGCCGCGGGTTGAGGGCGTGCACCTGCGCAATGGGCGCATCGCCCGTGGCGGTATCCGCTGGAGCGATCGAAGGGAGGACTTCCGCACGGAGATCCTCGGCCTGGTCAAGGCGCAGATCGTGAAGAACGCGGTGATCGTGCCCACGGGAGCGAAGGGTGGGTTCGTGTTGAAGCGACCGCCCACGCCAGGAACCGACGAGTTCCGTACCGAGGGCGTCGCGTGCTACCGCCAGTTCATCGCCGGCTTACTCGACCTCACCGACAACATCGTCGGTGACGGCATCGTGCCGCCTCCCGAGACTGTGCGGCACGACGGCGACGATCCGTATCTCGTGGTGGCCGCCGACAAGGGCACGGCCACGTTCAGCGATATCGCCAATGGCATCTCCGCCGACTACGGCTTCTGGCTGGGTGACGCCTTCGCGTCCGGTGGCAGCGCCGGCTACGACCACAAGGAGATGGCCATCACCGCCCGCGGTGCGTGGGAGAGCGTTCGCCGCCATGCCGCCGGGCTGGGCAAGGATGTCGAGAAGGTCGCGCTCACCGTCGTGGGCGTCGGCGACATGAGCGGCGATGTGTTCGGCAACGGACTGTTGCGTTCACCGCATCTCAAGATGCTGGCGGCATTCGACCACCGGCACATCATCATCGACCCTGATCCGGATCCGGCCGCGTCGTTCGCCGAGCGACTGCGTCTGTTCGGGATGCCGCGCTCGAGTTGGGCCGACTACGACTCGGCCCTCATCTCGGCAGGCGGCGGTGTGTATCCGCGCACGTTGAAGACCATCGAGATCAGCGAAGCCGCACGTGTGTGTCTGGGGGCCGATCACACCACGTTCACCCCGAACGAACTGATCTCCACCATCTTGCGCGCCCCGGTCGACCTGCTGTGGAACGGTGGCATCGGCACCTACGTGAAGGCGACCAGCGAGAGCCACGCCGACGTCGGCGATCGGGCGAACGACGGCCTGCGAATCAATGGCAGCGAACTGCGTTGCCGCATCGTGGGGGAGGGCGGCAACCTCGGCTTCACCCAGCGCGGTCGCGTGGAATACGCCCTCGCCGGTGGCTTGATCAACACGGACGCGATCGACAACTCGGCGGGAGTCGACTGCAGCGACCACGAGGTGAACATCAAGATCCTGCTCGGGCCGGTCGTCGAGGCCGGCGCGCTCACGACCGAGCAACGCAACGCCGTGTTGGTGGAAATGACCGACGATGTCGGCGAGTTGGTGCTTGACGACAATCGGGCGCAGACGTTGGCGCTCAGCATCGCCCGCCGCCAGGCGTTGCCGATGGTGAACGTGCATTCCCGCTATCTGAACCAGCTCGAGTCCGAGGGCTGGCTCAACCGGGCGATGGAGTTCCTGCCCACCGACCGGCAGATCGCCGAACGTCAAGCCAGTGGCCAAGGGCTCACGACCCCCGAGTTCTCCGTATTGCTGGCCTACACCAAGACGGCGAATGTGGCCGAGACCGTGCGCAGCGATCTGCCCGACAACCCGTATCTGGTGCCAGAACTGATCCGCTACTTCCCGCACCGGCTGCATCACGAGTACCACGACCAGATCCTGGGCCACCGTCTGCGTCGCGAGATCGTGGCCACGCAGGTGTGCAACCAGATGGTCAACCTCTCGGGAATTTCCTTCGACCACCGGGTGGGCGAAGAGACCGGTGTGGGTGTCGTCGAGATCACACGCGCCTGGCTCGCCGCCCGCGACGTCCTCGGCCTCGTGGAGCTGTGGGATCAGGTCGATGCGCTCACCGGCCAGGTGAAGCCCGATGTGCAGATCGACCTGTTCCTCGAACTGCGCTCGATGGCCGAGCGCGCCACGCTCTGGCTGCTGCGCCACCGCAAGCTGCCGCTCGACCTCGGTGCCGCAGTCGAGGCCTACCGGGCGCCGATCTGCAGTCTCGTCGAGCTCGAAGGCACACTGCGCGGCAAGCTCCGCGACGCCGCCTTCGCGCTGGAAGCGAGTCGCCTTGCGGCTGGTGTTCCCGAGGGGTTGGCCCAACGCAGTGTGCAGTGGCCACTGCTCCACACCGCATTCGACATGGTGGAGTTGTCGGGTCGCACCGGCAGCAGCACGAGCGAGGTCGCTGGCGCCTACTGGCATGTGTTCGAGGAACTGGATCTGCTCTGGTTGTGGGAGGCGGTCGGGCGGTTGCCGCGTGGCACCCGCTGGCAGAACCAGGCCCGCTCGGCGTTGCGTGACGATCTGGTGGCCGCGTTGGGCGATCTCGCCGAGGATGTGCTCGCCGCCGGAGGAGTGGCCGACTGGCAGTCGGCCAACGAGCGCCTCGTGCAACGCACGATGACGATGTTCACCGAACTGCGCCGCGTCGACAGCCACGACATCACCACGCTGTCGGTCGCCGTCCGCCAACTCCGCAACCTCGCCCTGCTCACCTGACCCACCCCACCCCGCCTCGGCCCGTCCCGGCCACGGCCCTGCTCCGGCTCACCTACCCCAGCCGCCCCGCCCTTCAGCACTGTGTCGCGGCCCTGACCTCCATCGGCGAAGAGTGCGCCCGCGACACAGAGGGCTCGCGCCGGGGTGGAGCCCGACCGGTGCGTTCGTCTGTGTCGCGGCCGCGACCTCCACGTGCGGCGCGTGCGCCCGCGACACAGTGGGGCGAGGGAGGCCCGGGCCGAGGGGTGGCCGGGAGGGGGTGGGGGCGGGCAGGTAGCCTCGATTGGGCATGAGTGGCCCCCGATTTCGTTTCGCACCGTCCCCCACCGGGTTCTTCCACGTGGGCGGCGCCCGCACCGCACTGTGGAACTGGGCACTGGCCCACAACCAGGGCGGCACGTTCGTGCTGCGCATCGAGGACACCGATGAGGAGCGCAACCGCCCCGAGTGGACCCAGGGCATCATTGATGCGCTGGCCTGGATCGGTATCGGCGCCGACGACCCGTGCTTCGAGGGGCCGTACTTCCAGAGCCACTACGCCGAGGCACACGTGGCCGCCGCCCACCAGTTGTATGAACAGGGCAACGCGTACTACTGCGACATGACCCCCGCCGAGGTGGAAGCCCGCAACAAGATCGAGGGCAATCAGGGTTACCAGGGCTGGTCGCGCAACCTGAGCCTGGGCCCCGGCCCCGGCCGTGTGCTGCGCTTCAAAGTGCCAGCGGGTAGCACCACCGTGCACGACCTGGTGCGCGGCGAGGTCGTGTTCGACAATGCCCTGATCGAGGACTTCGTGCTGTTGCGCAGCAATGGCAACCCAATGTTCCTGCTGGCCAACGTGGTCGACGACGTGAACATGCGCATCAGCCATGTGGTGCGTGCGGAAGAGCACCTACCGAATGCGCCGAAGCAACAGATGATCTGGGACGCGCTCGGCCATCAGCCGCCGGTGTGGGCGCACGTGCCGGTGTTGGTGAACGAGGCGCGCAAGAAGCTGTCGAAGCGCCGCGACAAGGTGGCGCTCGAGCAGTACCGCGACGAGGGTTACCTGCCCGACGCGATGGTGAACTACCTGATGACGTTGGGCTGGACGCCGAAGGGCGACAGCGAGATCGCTCCCTGGTCGGAGATGGAGCGCGACTTCCGTCTGGAGGATGTGAACCACTCGCCAGCGTTCTTCGACCTGAAGAAGCTGGCTGCATTCAACGGCGACCACATCCGCATGCTCTCCACCATCGATTTCTACGAGGCGTGCAAGCCGTGGCTGTTCGGGCCGAACTCGCCGTTCCCACGCAGCGGCTTCGACGAGGCCATGTTCCTAGCGATGGCGCCGCACATCCAGCCGCGCTGCGTCACGCTGGCCGATGCCGCCGGGGTGGTCGACTTCCTGTTCCAGCCCGAGCCGGTGGTCGACGAGGCCTCGTGGACGAAGGTGATGGGCGCGGCCGAGGCGGCACCGATGTTGGCCGGTGCGATCGCGGCCTACACGGCGCTTACCGCCTGGGCCGCCGAGCCGCTGAAACAGGCCCTGGAGGCCGTGGGCGAGGCGAACGGGCTGAAGTTGGGCAAGGCCCAGGCTCCCGTGCGCGTGGCCGTCACGGGCCGCACAGTCGGCCCGCCGCTGTTCGAGGCGTTGGAAGTATTGGGCCGTGACGAGACGCTGCGCCGCATGCGCGCCGCGGAGGCTCGGCTCTGACCGACGTCACGCCACCGGCGGGGGTGGAGGCGACGGACGTGACCGCCGACCCCACACCCGAGCTGTCGCTGGCGAGGCCGCGTTCGGGATGGCGTCGTGCCCGCCGCATTGCGGCCATAGTCGCAGGGCTGCTGGCGCTCTATTTCGTCGTCACGTTGTGGCAGGTGCGGCACACGGGGCAGACCGATCAGGCGCGGCAGGTGGATGCGATCGTGGTGCTCGGCGCCGCGCAATATGACGGTCGGCCGTCCGACGTGTTGGCGGCGCGCCTCGACCACGTCGTCGAGTTGTGGGACCGGGGTCTGGCACCGTTGGTGTTCACCACCGGCGCCAACCGTCCTGGCGATCGGTTCACCGAGGCGCAGGCGTCGGCGAACTACCTCGTCAAGCGTGGCGTGCCCAAGGACCACATCGTGCAGGTCGGCGGCGACACGTCGTACGACGAGCTGCGTGGCGTGCGCGACGTGATGCGCGGCCGCGGTCTGCACTCAGTGCTGCTGGTGAGCGATCGGTACCACTCGCTGCGCATTCGCCTGGTGGCTCAAGAGTTGGGGCTGACCGCGTACGTGTCGCCCACCACCACCAGTCCGGTGCGTGGGTGGTACGAGTTCGAGCTGGATGCCAAGGAGGCCGGCGGCATCGCCCTTGGTCGCGTCATCGGCTTCGATCGACTGCTGCGCCTCACAGGTTGAGTTTCCCGGTGGGAGATGGGGAGGTGCGTTGCTACACTTCCTGCGCCTTCGGGGTTACCCGATGGGGCGTGGTGTAACTGGCAACACAGCAGATTCTGGTTCTGTAATTCAGGGTTCGATTCCTTGCGCCCCAACGCTCAGCCCCTTGGGTTGGAAGCAAAATGAAGCAGCCTGGCCCCATCGTCTAGTGGCCTAGGACACCACCCTCTCAAGGTGGCGGCACGGGTTCGAATCCCGTTGGGGCTGCAAATTGAAGTACCGGGCAGAGCCACTCTTCGGAGTGGCTCTGCGGTTTTTCCGTCGCTCTGCGTTGTGCAGGTTGCCGACCGAGCGTCAGCCGTACCAGGCGGCGATTCCGCCGACGATTGCCGAGGTGCACGACGCGCTCTTGCGCGACAGCGCCCCGGCGATCGCCGGACAGTGGCGTGACCAGCAAGTGTGGATCGGTGGCAGTGACTACAGCCCTCACGGCGCTGAGTTCGTCCCCCCGCACCACGACCGGGTGCCGCCTGCAATCGACGACCTGATCCGCTTCATCGCCCGCGCGGACATTCCCACCCTTGCGCATGCAGCGATCGCCCATGCCCAGTTCGAGACGATCCACCCGTTCCCCGATGGCAACGGTCGTGTCGGGCGGGCACTCGTCCACGCCCAACTGCGCCACGCACGACTCACCCGACACGTCACCGTCCCGGTCTCGGCCGGACTGCTGATCGACACCGACGCTTACTTCGCCGCGCTTGGCGCCTACCGAGACGGTGATCCTGCCCCGATCGTCGAGCGGTTCGCCGACGCCACCTTCGCGGCGCTCGCCAACGGCCGGGAACTCGTCGGTGATCTGCACCGTGTTCGTGCCGGGTGGTCGGAACGGGTGAAGGCCCGTCGCGATGCGGCCGCGTGGAAGGTTGCCGAGATCGTGGTCCGGCATCCGGTGGTCAACGCCTCGTCGTTGAGTCGTGAGCTGGGCATCCCGCAGACGAACGTGTATCGGGCGCTCCAGCCACTCGTCGAGGCGGGTGTCCTCGTCGAGTTCACGAACAACAAACGCGACCGGTTGTGGCGTGCCCCGGACGTGCTCGAGGTGCTCGACGCGTTCGCCGCCCGCACCGGCCGCCGTCAGCGAGCTCGCTGACGCTGCCGGACTTCGCGATGTCGAAGTACAGCATCGCTTGCCCTTCCTATGAAGGCGCACGGGCCCACATCCTTCGCGAGCTGCGAGCGAGCTACAACAGCTAAAGCCACTCGTGGGTCTCACGGCGGTTCTTGCATCGCCGGCCGACGGGTCTGGGTCGTCATCGTTTGTGGTTGTTGTGGGTTGGGTGCTTGACCGTGGGGGTGGTGCGGGGGAGACTCGGCGTTCGTGTGGTCGATGATGTTGGCGGGCGTGTGATGGGGCGTGGTGTGCGCGCGCGGTTGGTGGCTGTGGTGGTGGTCTTATCGGTGGTGTTGTCGGGTGTTCCGTTGGTCGGTGTGACCGCTGCTCCGGTGCCGGTGCCGGTGCCGGTTGATGGTTCGGTTGGGCAGCCTGGGCGGATTGATCCGGGTGTGTCGTCGTATGTGGTGCCGGGTGCTGCGCCGTACAGGGTGCATGAGGTGGTGACGCCGGTGGTGGTGTCGTCGGTGGTGTCGGCTGGTGGGGATGTGGCGGCGCGGGTGGATGGGTTGCCGGTGTCGGTGCGGGCGATGTTTGGGGCTGATGTCGGGTCGGTGAGTCCGGTGGATGTGCGGGTGCAGTCGTTGGATGCGGACACGGTGGCTGCGTTGGGTGGGCAGGTGTTGGCGTTCGGTGTGAATCCTGTGGACGTTGGTGTGTCGGCGACGGTGGAGGTGTCGGTCGATTATTCGGCGTTTCGCTTTGCGTTGGGTGCTGATTGGGCGCAGCGGTTGCAGTTGACGGTGTGGGATTGCAGTCCGGATATGGCGCGCTCGGCGGTGAAATCGTGTGGTGATGGGGTGGCGTTGGAGGGTGTGCGGAACGATTTGGTGGCGGGGTCGTTGACGGCAACGGTGTCGGTTGGTGGTCTGCGGGTGGTGGGTGGTGGTGGTAAGGCGCGGGTGATGGTGTTCGCGTCGGGGGCGACGTTGGGGTTGACGACGTCGTCGGGGTCGTTTGCGGCGACGTCGTTGTCGAGCACGGGGACGTGGCAGGTTCGGGGGAACACTGGGTCGTTTTCGTATTCGTATCCGGTAGTGACGCCGCCGGCGTTCAACGGGTTGGGTCCGTCGGTGTCGTTGGAGTACGACTCAGCGGTGGTGGATGCGGTGACGACGGATGCGAATGCGCAGGCGTCCGAGGTTGGGCAGGGTTGGACGTTGGCGGCGGGGCAGGGGTTCATCGAGCGCCGCTATCTGTCGTGCAAGAGCAGTCTGATCGCAGGTAATGCCGGTTCGTCGGATGCGTGTTGGTATGCGCAGAACGGGACGATTTCGTTGAATGGTCATTCGTCGGAGTTGGTTCCGGTGAACGGCACTGCGAATGTCGAGGACAGTTTCACGTTGTTCCGGTTGAAGGATGATCCGGGTTGGTTGGTGCAGCGGTTCAACTCGCCGTCGGGGGATTGGTGGGCGAGCGAGTATTGGACGGTGACGACACCTGAGGGTGTGGTGTACCGGTTCGGGTTGAACGATCAGGGGCAGAATTCGCGGTTGGTGCGGCCGGTGCGGGGCTGGTCGGCGGGGGAACCGTGTTACGGGTGGGCGAACCGGTTGTGTTCGAACATGGCGTATCGGTGGATGTTGGACAGTGTGACGGATCCGTTCGGGAACACGATGGTGTACCGGTACGAGTTGCAGAAGAATTCGGCGCGCACGTTGGGTTCGAGTGCGTACACCCAGCAGTACGACGCGGGGGCGTTGTTGAGCGAGATCGACTATGGCAAGGCGCCGGCGGCTGGGATCAGCGGGTTTCGGGATCGGGTGGTGTTCTCCTACATCCGGCGTTGTGTGCAGGCGCAGACGACCGGGAGTGATGCGGATTGTCCGGCGGTGTCGAACGCGAACGGGGGGTCGTATCCGGATGTGCCGACTGATCTGTACTGCCAGGTGGGTCCATGCACGAAGGATGTGTCGTTCTTCAATACGAAGCGCCTGGTGTCGATTACAACGCAGACATCGAGCGATGGTGTGTCGTGGGCGTCGGTGAGTCGGTGGAGGACGCTGGTGGCGTTTCCGGCGCCGCAGGACGCGACGAACGAGAAGTTGCAGTTGTGGGCGATCTCTCGTGTGAATCCTGCGAATGATGTGCCGTTGTTGCCGGGTAGCTATTTCGGTTGGACTGATTTCCGCAATCGTGAGGACGCGGCGCCGTTGTCGGGTGTGCCGTATCTGTTTCAGTTTCGGGTGAGCACGGTGATCGACGATCTGGGTCGTCGTTCGGATGTGACGTACACGACGGTGCCGTGTCCGAAGCCGTGGGGGTGGTCGACGAACACCACGGATTGTCATCCGGCGCCCGATGGGGCGTTCTTCGGGATCTTCCGCCGGTATGCGGTGGACAAGGTGGTGGTCAGTGACATGGTCACCGGCGCTGCCGGGCAGACGGGGACATCGGTCGCGCCGACGGTGACGTACGACTATGTGTGGGGTGCTGCCGCGTGGCATGTGGACAGCTTGGATTGGTGGAACGCAGTCCGGTCGTGGGGCGAGTTCCGTGGGTACAGCTCGATGTGGACGCTCGTGGGGTCGGGTGCGACGAAGAACTCCACGTACGAGACCTTTTACACCGGGATGAATGGTGATGCCACCAGTAGTGGTGGTACGAAATCGGTCAGCTTGGCTCGTGGTTGGACGACGACGTCTGAGGGGTATACGGGCACGATCTGGGATGACGACTGGTTGGCGGGTCAGGTGTATGAAACCCGTCACGGGTTTGAGCTGTGGGTCAGCCAGACGGGGGCGTCGCGCAACTATTTCTTGTGGAGCGTCGCGGGGACCGATGGTGTGTCATCGCGTACGGGTGTCGCGGCCAAGCAGACCCGCAAGTTCCGTCAGACGTTGCAGCACACGATTTCGCGTGATGGGACGTCGGCGGTACCGGTGTGGCGTGAAACCCGCACGGACACCTCGATCGACAGTCTTGGTCGGGTGACCGGGGTGCATTCGAGCGGGTTCTTGGATGTGTCAGGTGACGAGTCGTGCGCGCGCACGTTCTACATCACTGGCAGTGGCCCGCCGTCGACGGGGTCGCCGGGGTGGATGAATCTGGTGGCGCAGACCGCGCAGTATGCGACGGTCGGGGTGTTGCCGACGCAGTCGCCGTACACCGCTGGGGCGTGCTCGGGGTCGCAACCGACGAAGGTCGACAAGGTGTTCTACAACAACAACACCTATGCGACTGGTGCTGTCGCCGAGTCGGCACTCAGCCAACCCTTGGCGGCAGGTTTCAAACCGGTCGCGACGGCAAGCATGTCGCGTACCAAGAACTTTGATTCGGTGACCGACGCGTTGGACCGTTGGGTGTATCGGACCGCGACGTTCGATGCTGCTGGCCGGGTGACGTCGACGACGGACGCGAATGGTAACCAGACCGGCTTCGGGTTCGATGCCAGCTACGGGTATGCGAACACGGCCAGCTATCCGAGCGTCGCTGGTGTCACCTTGACCACGTCGTCGGTGTTGCGTCCCGGTGACGGGCTGGCGGCAACGACCACCGATCAGAACAGTCAGGTCACCAACTACTGCTATGACGCACTGTCACGGTTGACGGCCGGGTTCCTTGCGCGCCTGGACGGCACGACACGTTCGGGTGATCCGTGCGCGCCGCTGTTGGCGAACCCGCGTCCGGCGACCGCGGACACACCGAACGTCGAGTACATCTACGACGTCGGTGCGATCGTCGGGTTCTTGCAGTCGAAACTGCCCACGATCGTGGTCACGTCCACGTTGCAGAGCGGCACCACGTTGGGCAACGACGTCCGGGTCGAATCCGCCGCCTACCTCGACGGGTTGGGCCACACCCGTGAAACCCAAACCTGGTCGCCGACCACCGGCAAGGTGATCGTCACCGCCAACTTGTTCGACGACCGCAACAACCTGTCGACAGCGATCGAGGCGTTCACTGTCACCGACACCGCACCGGGTGACCGCACGTCACCGACAGCGGGCGGATCGTTGGGTTTGGCAACGTGGCCGAACCTGCCCACCACGGTCACGTTGCGTACCGACACCACGGTCTATGACATCTTGAACCGGCCGCTGTCGGCGACCCGCAAGAACGGTGCCACCACATTGGTCGCGAACAGCATCGAATATCGGGGCTCGCAGACGATCACCAAACCCCAGATCGGTTCCTGGGTGGCGACCAGCGTCGACGGACGCGGTCGCACGATCAAGGTCGCCGCCTACAACGGCACCACCGCGCCGACCACGCAAGGTGTCATCGGTGACGGCGCGGCGATCACGACCTACGCCTACAACTTCGACCAGACCGCGAACTCTGTCGGCGGCTACGACAAAGCAGGTTGGCTGACCACTGTCGTCACCGATGACGGCCTGAACTCGACCAGCACCGTCAGCGATCTCGCCGGCCGCACCATCTCGGGCAGCGACCCCGACGCGGGTGCCAGCCAGTTCAGCTACGACGGCAATGGCAACGTCACCCGCACTGTCGACGCGGCAGGCAACACGATCAACACCGGCTACGACGCGTTGAACCGGCCCGTGGGACGCTGGGCTGGCACCGCCAGCACCTTGAGCGCGGCGACCGCCACCGACCGGTTGGCGTCGTGGACGTATGACGCGACCGCGGTCGCGTTCGGCCGCGGAATGATGGCTTCGGAAACGTCGTGGCAGACGGGGCAGCAGTACACCACCACCGTCGCCGCTTACAGCCCGCACTACCGGCCACTCTCCACCAAGGTCACGATCCCGGGCACTTTCGGCGTCGATCTGCTTGCCGGTGACTGGCAGTTCCAGAGCGTGTTCGACGAGGCCGGCCACACGCTCAGTGTGTCCACGCCGAGCGTGCCGACCGGTGCGGGTGTGAGCGACCCGCAGTTCGCGACGACGACCACCCACTACGACGGCCTCGGCCAACCCGATCAGCTGTTCGCCGGTGCCAGCCCGGTTGACGGCAGCCGCTATGTCACTGGCACCACCTTCGATGATCTCGGTCGTGTGACCGACCGAATGCTGTCGCGAACCAGTGCCACGAATATTGCCGGGTTCCATCGCAGTTACAGCTACGACACGGCGACCGGCGCGGTGGCGACAATCAAAGGCGGATGGAAGCTGTCCGGTGCCGACACCTGGTTCCAAACCGACACCTACAGCCGTGATGCGATCGGCAACGTCACCCAGATTCTCGACTCCGGTGTCGAGGCCTCCGGGGCGGGCTCGAACGTCAAAGAGTGTTTCTTGTATGACCAGTGGAATCGGCTGGTGCGAGCCCACAGCGGCGCGCCGGCCACCGCCTGTGCGGCGTCGACTGCGGCGGCGACCGTCGCGACCGGCAGCCGCGACCCGTACGACAATGTGTGGACCTTTGATGACATCAACCGCACCACCAGCCGCACCGACCGCCTCGCCGGCACCGCGGCCACCGCGTTCAACTACCCCACCTCGGGCGGTGTGCGTCCGCACGCCCTGTCCAGCGCGACCGGTGGCGGCGCCGCTGGCGGCTACGGCTACAACGCGTTCGGCGCGATGTCATCACGCGACACCAACACCGCCGACGCAACCCCAGCGGTCACGATCGGCTACGACACACAGCAGCGACTGTCGAGCTACGGCACCATCGAGACCTACCTGTACGGCACCGGCAACCAACGGTTGATCCGCACCGCCGGAACCACCCGCACCCTGTATCTACCCGGCATCGAAGTCACCGCCACGAGCACGACGCGTGCGGTGACGCGATTCGTGTCGATCGGTGGTGCGCAGATCGCAACGATCGCCCCGAACGGCAGCGTCGCCTGGAACTGCGCCAGCGCGCAGCAATCAACCGTCTGCCAAGCGCCCGCCGCCACGACCGTCGGCGTGGTCCCGGCAGCGCCAGCGAGGAAGCGCTACCTGCCGTATGGCGATGACCGCAACGCTGTGGCGTTCACCGGGACCGACCACCGCTTCCTCGGCCAACCAGACGACACCACCGGCCTCACCTACCTCAACAACCGCTACTACGACCCCACCGTGGGTGTATTCGTCAGTGTTGATCCGTTGGTTGGTCGTACCGGGACGCCATACCTGTACGGCGCGGGAAACCCCAGCACGTTCAGCGACCCGAACGGGTTGTGTGCGCACAACAATGGGCGGCAGGGGTATGACGATGGGAAAGGCGACTGCGTTCGGAAGGGGTATCCGGGTGGCTCGACTTCGGCGTGCTGGGGCGCGGCCGAGACACCTCAGTACTGCGTGTCCACGCCCGGAACGAAAGCCGACTTCGCGGATGGCTTGATGCGTCGCTGGGACGAAAACTGGAACAAGACGGAGTCGGAACGTGCGGAGTACTTCCTGACTCTGATGGGCGGCGATCCAGGCAACCTCGACTTCGCGTTCGAGATGGCGCGGAATCGCAATCTCACCGACTACTGGATGCATCATCCGGATGAGGCTTTGAGCATGGGTACCTGGCGTCCTGCTATGGCGGCGATGTGGGCTGCTGGTGCGCTGTACATCGCCGAAGGTGCTGGCAACCAAGGGAGCTCAAGTAGCAGCGCCTGTCACAGCTTCGATCCACGTACCGAAGTCGTGATGGCAGACGGGACCAGAAAGCACATCGCCGAGGTGAAGGTCGGTGACTACGTGCTCACGACTGACCCGGTGACAGGCGTGCTCATGATGCGACGGGTGACTGAACTGCACATCAATCACGACACCGATCTCGCAGACGTGGTCGTCGCGGATGCGAAGGGCCAGCAGGCCACGCTGCATACCACGCAACGTCACATGTTCTGGGACGACACACGCGGAGCGTGGACCGAGGCCGGCGAGCTGCGGCCGGGCGACCGACTGCACGATCTAGTCGGTGGCCTCGTCACGGTTGTCGGAGTCCACGACTATGCAGGCGCGCGCAAGATGTATGACCTGACCGTCGGTGGCGTCCACACTTACTACGTCGAAGCCGGCGACAACGCGGTTCTTGTGCACAACTGCGGTTGGGGCGACCCCGCCACCCTTGAAGATCACTTCGCCAGGCACGGAGGCGACTTCGGAGCTCCGACAGCAAGTGCCTACGTGGACCTGGCAGATGACTTCTACGCCAGCAGGGGTCAGTACCTGACAAAGACGACCGGGGGACCGAATCCAGTGACCCGCGTGTACGACCCGGCGTCGAACACCTTCGGCTCGTACAACGCAGACGGGTCGATCAAGACCTTCTACAAGCCGGACCCAGCCGTCCACGGCTATGCCACCAACTGGGACTACTGGCTCGCGCAAGGCGGGACTTGACATGGGCTTCCGGTGTCCGGTGTGCGGTTACGGTGGCCTCACCGAGGAAGCCTGGACTGACGGGAATCCGTCAGATGAGATTTGTCCCAGTTGCGGAACTCAGTTCGGCTACGACGATGCGGCGGGTGCCCCTGGCGACAGCCGCCGTGCCGCCCATCGGCGACTGCGGGAACGATGGGTCGCTTCCGGGTGTTCGTGGAGTAGCCGCCGGCCTGTTCCGGAAGGATGGGATCCGGCAGGGCAGCTCGCCGTAGTAGACGGCCCTGAGGGGATGCAATCAGGCGAGTCGTAGTACTTCATGCGGCGTTAATACTGACGCCGCCACACCACCTGACCATCACTGCTCGGCGGCCGCCGCGACGCCCCGGTCCGCGTCGTCGCGTGTGGCAGGCTGAACGGCGTGAACGCGTCTCCCGCGATCGACCCCGACACCTGGAAACACGCGTCCGCGCGTTTCGGGTCGCCGGCCGCTCGTTCGGGGGGTGTGCGTCGGGGTCGGATGGTGCGTTGTCGCAGGTCACGCGTCCCGGCGGTTATGACTTGGGGCCGGGATCGTGTCGGTTGCTCAGTATTCCTCAACAACCGCTACTACGACCCGGCGACCGGGGTCTTCGTCAGCGTCGACCCGTTGGTGGGTCGTACCGGCACCCCCTACCTCTACGCCAACGGCAACCCCAGCACGTTCAGCGACCCGAACGGGTTGTGTGCGCACAACAATGGGCGGCAGGGGTATGACGATGGGAAAGGTGACTGCGTTCGGAAGGGGTATCCGGGTGGCTCGACTTCGGCGTGCTGGGGCGCTGCCGAGACACCTCAGTACTGCGTGTCCACGCCCGGAACGAAAGCCGACTTCGCGGATGGCTTGATGCGTCGCTGGGACGGAAACTGGAACAAGACGGAGTCGGAACGTGCGGAGTACTTCCTGACTCTGATGGGCGGCGATCCAGGCAACCTCGACTTCGCGTTCGAGATGGCGCGGAATCGCAATCTCGCCGACTACTGGATGCATCATCCGGATGAGGCTTTGAGCATGGGCACCTGGCGTCCTGCTATGGCGGCGATGTGGGCTGCTGGTGCGCTGTACATCGCCGAAGGTGCTGGCAACCAAGGGAGCTCAAGTAGCAGCGCCTGTCACAGCTTCGATCCACGTACCGAAGTCGTGATGGCAGACGGAACCAGAAAGCACATCGCCGAGGTGAAGGTCGGTGACTACGTGCTCACGACTGACCCGGTGACAAGCGTGCTCATGATGCGACGGGTGACTGAACTGCACATCAATCACGACACCGATCTCGCAGACGTGGTCGTCGCGGATGCGAAGGGCCAGCAGGCCACGTTGCATACCACGCAACGCCACATGTTCTGGGACGACACACGCGGGGCCTGGACCGAGGCCGGCGAGCTGCGGCCGGGCGACCGACTGCACGATCTAGTCGGTGGCCTCGTCACGGTTGTCGGAGTCCACGACCTCGTTGGCGCGCGCGCGATGTATGACCTAACAGTCGAGGGCGTCCACACGTACTACGTCGAGGCTGGCGCCGGCGCCGTCTTGGTGCACAACTGCGATCTCGACGCACTGTCGAAATCCGGTCGGGGCGTCGACCCTTCAGACGCGGGTGGTCAACTCACACGGGCAGGTCGAGCTTACGCGAAGGCTGGTGAGGTTTTTGGGTCGACAAGTGGAGGGCCAGCGGTCATCAATGCTGCCGGCCAAAGCGCTCTCGACGAAATCCTCACGAACAGCGGCACCATCAGCAACGTGATGAGCGGTGGCAACTTCGCCGGAGGTCTTGTCTTCATTTCACCCAACGGGGTGGCCGCGGTCTTCGGAGCCGATGGCGTGTTCCAGTACTTCGGAAGGATGCCCTACCCATGACGATCCATGTAGGAGTCGCGTTTCCACCTCACCGGCAAGGCGCGATTGCGGAATTTCACGTTGCTCACGATGGGGTGATGGACATACCGGCTGAACTCTTTCGTTTGGACGGGCGCCTGATGATCGGTCTCTACTCCCGCGTCGATGGAATCGCATGGGAGTACCCGCTTAGCGACTTTCTTGCCGCCATCGCTTCAGGGATCAAGGTGCTTGAGGGAGGATGAGGGACCGGTGCCAGCTCGTGTCGCCCCAGTCCAAGGACTCGCGGGCGGCGTCTGGCACCGACCCGTCGGGCCGGTGTTGAACCGAGCGCAGCGTCGCCAGGCCGAGCGTGAGCAACGCCGCCACACCACCTGACCGTCACGTCGGCGGCCGCCGCGGCGACCCGGTCCGCGGGGTCGGGTGTGGCAGGCTGACCGGCGTGTACGCGTCTTCCGCGATCGAGCTTGCGGCCTGGAAACACGCGTCCGCGCGTTTCGGGTCGCCGGCCCGGCGTTCGGGGAGTGTGCGTCGGGGTCGGATGGTCCGTTGTCGCAGGTCACGCGTCCCGGCGGTTACGACCTGGGCGTCAGATCGTGTCGGATGCTCAGTGTTCCTCAACAACCGCTACTACGACCCGACGACCGGCGTATTCACGTCCGTCGACCCACTCGTCGGCAAGACCGGTACGCCATACCTGTACGCCGGCGGCAACCCGACGACCTACAGCGACTCCAGCGGATTGGACGCCTGCAAGTCACTGTCGTGCGACTTGGGACAGGTCAACCCTAATAGCCCAAATAAGCCACTTGGGGACATCTACTGGGAGACGTACCAAGATGAAGTGGTCTATTTCCAAGACCAGTGGCGCCGCGATCATCTCACCGATGACCAACGCCTTCGACTGGAGGAACAAGGGCGGCAGCACCAGGGCGTGCACGGCATCTGTAGCGGCCTGTGGGGTTGCTTTACGAAGGCTGTATCCGCGGCGGTCGGAGTAGTCGCTGGAGGTGGGTGTGCTCTACTCGGCGAGGCGGCGACAGCTGGTGCTGGGACGGGTGTGATCGCGGGAGCCTGTGGAGCCGTCGGCTCTGCTGCAGCGTCCTTCTCACATTCGCTGCTCAACGGCGGCAGCGTCGACGACGCGACTATGGCCGCGACCGACCCGTCGACTCTTGCTGTCGCCGCTGGAGCTGCGGCAGGGGCTAGATGGCTCCTAGCACTCGGACAGGCCACCAACGCGACGGGCGCGGAGGGATCGAGCATCGCGGGCCAGACGACGACGGCGGGCGACAATGCGTTCAGTCACGGGTACACCTACGATCCCCGCATCTGGCAACGAGCGATGCAGGACCCTCTCGGCCACAACTTTCCATACTCGTTCGATGACGTGATCCTACAGTCGACGCCGGTTACGCAAGCCGATGGCTCGCTGCTCTATCGGGTTGCGGGATCGATCACTGGCAAGGACGGGGTGTTTGAAATCGCTGTCAACTGGGTCCGCGGAGCCATCTTTCACCGAACATTCCGTGGTGGATCATGAGGTATTTGACGCTCACGGCGGACTACACCGAGTCGCCACTTCGCGACGACTTCACCGGTTCACTAGTTCCTGAGGAAGTCGGCGTGCCGTGGGAACTCGG